>MDTA01021490.1_pt1 | contig 37880 bp, 36 predicted proteins | sample 811151 | NCBI WGS metagenome assembly MDTA01 (sample SAMN05326648, study PRJNA326480) | marine metagenome | isolation source: seawater | place: Indian Ocean: South | collected 2010
GGTTCAAGAATATAAAAAATATTAAATCAGCATCTTTGGAAGATTTAATGACTGTTCAAGGCATTAATGAGAGAATAGCAAAAGAGATAATTCAAAACATAAATGTTAAAAATAGTTAATTTAATTACATTCTCCAGAATAGTACTTGCGCCTGTTATTTTGGTATTTCTAATACTTGATAACTATCTACTATGTTTATTACTTTTTGTTTTTGCAGGAATAACAGACTATTTAGATGGTTATTTAGCCCGAAAATATAATGCAGAATCACAACTCGGGGAAATACTTGATCCAATCGCTGATAAAATTTTAATAATATTTGTTTTGTTTGGTCTCTCAGTTCACCTTCATAGCTTTTTGATAGCTTTTTTTGGATCTTTAATTCTAACAAGAGAAATCCTTGTAGCATCATTAAGAGATTATTCTGCAAGAAATAATCTTTTAGATAGAACAAAAGTAACTTTTTTGGCAAAGGTTAAAACTACAATTCAAATTCAAACATTAATAACTTACCTTATTGCATTAACTTTTGAGTTAAATTTATTAATTGTTATTAGCGATGTTCTTCTAATAATGGCAACTTTAATAACGCTTTATACTGGATATCAGTATGCAATAAATGTTTTTAAGAAATGAAGATATCCGTAGTAAGTGGTGGGTTTGACCCAATTCATTCAGGCCACATATCTTATTTAAAGTCTGCAAAGGAAATAGGTGATTACCTTATTGTTGCATTGAACAGCGATCAATGGCTGATTAATAAGAAGAAAAAAGTATTTATGCCCTTTGAAGAAAGAAAGAATATATTATCAAATATTGAATGTGTTGATGAAGTAATAACATTTGAAGATGATAAAGAAGGTACTTGTATTAATGCACTTTTAAAAATCAAAGAAAAGTACCCCAAAGAAAAAATAATCTTTTGTAATGGTGGAGATAGAAATGCAAATAATATTCCTGAAATGAAAGTTGATGGAATATATTTTGAGTTTGGTGTAGGTGGAATCGACAAAAAAAACTCATCCTCATGGATCCTCAAAAATTGGAAATTTGAAAGTGAAAATAGGTTATGGGGATTATTTTATAATTTATTTGATTCAAAAGATGTAAAAGTAAAAGAGTTAGTTATAAAACCAAAAAAAGGTATGAGTTTTCAAAGACATAAACATAGAAGTGAAATTTGGTTAGTTTCAAAAGGATCTTGTGAAGTTGTATATTCAAAAGATAAGCCTGATTCAAAAATCAAGAAAACTTTAAATAAGTTTGATAAATTTTTGATATCTGAGGGAGAGTGGCATCAGATTATTAATCCTTTTGAAGAAGATTGTCATATCATTGAAATACAATATGGCAATTCTGTAATAGAAGAGGATATTGAAAGGTTGCATTATTATGAAGATAAAAATTCCTAATTACTGCTTTTATTTATTTATTTTATGCAATACACTCTCCAATCATTAGGCTGGATGGCAGAGTGGTTATGCAGCGGCCTGCAAAGCCGTTTACTCCGGTTCGATTCCGGATTCAGCCTCCATAGTTTTTGAGTATTATTTTTGGCAAAGTATAATGTTTGTAATAATTAGAAAAAAAGCAATTTGCCCGAGTGGTGGAATTGGTAGACACAAGGGACTTAAAATCCCTCGATAGAAATATCGTGCCGGTTCAAGTCCGGCCTCGGGTACCATTCAAATTTCTTTTTATTTAAAAATGAAGAGTAATATAATTAATCAAGACTACTGGAATGTTGTAAGATTTAAACAAAATGAAATCTCAAGATTGGAACAAAATCTCAAGAGACAAAAATTTATTTTCTACATACCAAAAATTTCATACAAATCAACCAGCAAACAAGTCAAACTCAAGGCTTTATTTCCTGGATATTGTTTTATAAAAAATATAAATAATTCTATTAACCTGAATTCCTTAAAATATACTAGAGGCGTGGTGAGTATTGTTAAATTTGGTTCAAATTATCCTTCTATACACGGGGACATGATTGCTGAAATTCAAAATATCGAAAAAAAATCCAGGGATAATCCTATAGAAAATAAACTAGAAATAGGTGATAAGGTTGTTATTAAGAAAGGGCTTTTCAAAGACCACATATCAGAGATAGTTTCTCTATCAAGTGATGAGAGGGTAACAATATTTTTAAACTTTTTAGGTTCTAAAACAAATCTTACTATGAACAAAAAAACGCTTAAAAAACTCTGAAATTCTTTATATAGAGAAATTGTTAAATATAAATGTTACAATGTTCACGCCGTGAACACCGGTGCGGTAGCTATTAATTGATATATGAAAAAAATTGAATCACTTTCTGAACTAGACTTAGATATTCTTGGCTCTATAGATTCAAGGAATATTTCAGATCAGAGGACCTTATCGCAAACGATTGGATCAAGTCTAGGTAAAGTAAACTACTGCCTAAGAGAGCTCATAAAAGTTGGTTTTGTTAAAATTGAAAATTTTACAAACTCAGACAACAAAATGGGATATTCCTATATACTTACACCAAAAGGCATAGAAGCAAAGGTATTATTAACAAAACATTTTTTAAGAAAAAAAATGGAAGAATATGAGAGAATACAGGAATATCTATGAATGAAAATATAGAACAAATGGTCAATGAAAACACTTACAGTGAAATTGATTTAAAAAACATTTTTAAAAATCTTTTTGAATCAAAATTTACTATATTTACTATTTCATCTCTTTTTGCGATATTTTCAATAATTTACTCATTATATTTACCTAATATATATCAATCTCAAGCGTTATTGGCTCCTGTACAATAACGTCAATCAAGCATGAGTTCTTTTGGTCAAGCAGCAAATCTTGCAAGTTTAGCAGGTATATCATTAGGCTCCAGCTCAGCTGGTGATAAGTCTGTAGAGGCAATTGAAAGAATAAAGTCTTTCGATTTTTTTTCTAAATTCTTTTTACCATCAATTAAATTGGAAGATTTAATGGCTGTAGATAGCTGGAACAATAGCAATAATCAGTTGCTATACGAAGAGGATTCTTTTGATTCAGACAAAAATGTGTGGTTAACAGGAATTCCATCAGAACAACAGGCTTATGGTAAATACAGAGAAAAAATGTCTATTTCTCAAGACAAAAAGACCTCATTTGTAACTATATCTATTAAGCACAAATCTCCAAATATTGCTAAAAGATGGACTGAGAATATTATTGAAGAGATAAATAGAAGTATGAGAGAAGAAGAAAAAAATAAAGTTACAAACTCCATTGAGTTCTTAAACAATCAAATCTCTTCAGTCAATTATAATGAAATTAAACAATCAATATCATCATTGCTAGAAGAACAAATGAAATCTTTGATGTTAATCGAAGCTGATGAAAATTATATTTTTAAAGTAATAAGCTCGCCCATCTCCCCCGAAAAAAAATCCGAGCCTAGAAGATCTATAATTGTTATGTTAGCAACATTTTTTGGTTTTATTTTATCAATAATTTATGTGCTTATTTTTAAATCAAAAAGCAAAAAATAACTATAAGTTATAAGTTCGTAAAATTTCCCTATAAATGAATATCCTAGATAAAAAAAATAGCAAGATTGCCATAATTGGTCTTGGTTATGTTGGACTCCCTTTAGCTGTTGAGTTTGGTAAAGATAGACCCACAATTGGGTTTGATACTAATAATGAAAGAATTAAAGAATTGAAGTCGGGTAAAGATTTAACATTAGAAGTTGACACCAAAGATATCTTAGATTCACATTTACTTGAATTCACTTCAAATCTAAATGATTTAAAAGATTCAAAAGTATTCATTGTTACTGTTCCAACTCCAATCGACAGCGCAAAAAGACCAGATCTGGAGCCCATAATTAAAGCCAGTCACAGTGTTGGAAATATTTTAAAAAAGAACGATATCGTAATTTATGAATCTACTGTCTATCCTGGTTGTACTGAAGAAGTTTGTGTTCCTATATTAGAGAAGACCTCAGGACTTAAATACAATAAAGACTTTTTTTGTGGGTATAGTCCAGAAAGAATAAATCCGGGTGATAAAGTTAATACCTTAACTAAGATAAAAAAAATTACTAGCGGTTCAGATTTAAAGACTGCAAACATAGTTGATAAGTTATATTCAAGCATAATAAGTGCGGGCACATTTAAGGCAGGTTCTATTAAAGTTGCAGAAGCTGCAAAGGTAATTGAAAACACTCAAAGAGATTTAAATATAGCTCTTGTTAACGAACTTTCGGTTATATTTGATCGTCTTGAGATAGACACTTTAGAGGTTTTAGAAGCAGCAGGAAGTAAGTGGAATTTTTTACCGTTTAGACCTGGACTAGTTGGTGGCCATTGTATTGGTGTTGATCCTTATTACCTTACTCATAAAGCAGAACAAGTTAATTATAATCCCCAGGTTATTCTTGCCGGAAGGAGAATCAATGACAACATGGCTGTCTATACAGCAAAGAAAGTTATTCAAAAAATGATAAAAAACAATATAGATGTTACAAAATCAGTTGTTGGTATCTTAGGATTTACTTTTAAAGAAAATTGCCCTGATATTAGAAATACGAAAATTATTGATCTTGTTAATGAGCTAAAAAACTGGGGAGTAGGGATTATGGTAGATGATTCCTGGGCTGATCCCACCGAAGTTAAAGAAATATATGGAGTATCACTAACAAAAATAAATAAAAAAAATAAGGTTGATTCATTAATAGTTGCTGTTGGGCATCAAGAATATCGTAAATTAAGCCCGAAAGAACTAAGAAACTTATGCAATGGACCCAATCCTGTTTTAGCTGATGTTAAATCTCTTTTTAAGAGAAGCGATTGCGAAAAAGCTGGTTTTACATTATTTAGATTGTAAGTATTATGATTAAAAATATTGCTGTAGTAGGATGCGGACACTGGGGTAAAAATTTGATAAGAAACTTTAGTGAGCTCGGTGTTTTATATGCAGTTTGTGACGAAAATAAAGAACTTGCAGATAAATTTGCTGATTTATATAAAGTTGACAATCTTAACTTTAACGAGATTATAAATAATGAATCGATTCAAGGAGTGGTTATTGCTGCACCAGCAGTTTTACATGCTCAGCTTGCAATAAAAGCTTTGAGCGCAAAAAAACATGTATATGTTGAAAAACCCCTCTCTCTAAATATCCATGATTCTAATGAAATGATTAAAACCTCTCTTGATAATAATGTTCAATTGATGGTAGGCCACCTTCTACAATACCATCCTATTTTTATAAAACTACTAGAGCTTGTAAATCTAGGAAAATTTGGAAATATACTTTCTATTTCTTCAAATAGAATGAGTTTTGGCAAGGTAAGAAGTGAAGAAGATGTAATATGGAGTTTTGCTCCTCATGACATATCTATGATATTGGCACTAGCTCAGAGAACACCATCGTCTGTGATAGCAGAATCATCATATTTGCTGAGAAAAAATGTTGCTGATTCTGCAAAAATTTATCTTAAATTTGGAAATTCTTTCAATGCTGACATTTCAGTATCATGGATAAATCCATTCAAAGAACATAAACTTGTTTTAGTTGGAGAATTAGGAATGGCTGTATTTGATGATACTCTAGATTGGGAAAAAAAACTTGCTATTACAAATTATGATTTAAATCAAAATGATTCAGGAATCACAATTGAAAAAAGTGAATCTAATTATATAAAAGTAAATCAATCTGAACCTCTAAAAAATGAATGTGCTCACTTTGTGGAAGTGGTTAATGAAAAAAAAATGCCAAGAACAAATGCTTCTGAAGGACTTGAAGTTGTGAAAGTTTTATCGGCAGCTTCTTTATCAGCAAAGAATAATATATATGTTGAAATTGAAAAATGAGTAAAGATTATAAAAACGTTTATATTCATGAATCATCTTATGTTGAACAGGATGTAAAAATTGGAAAAAAAACAAAAATTTGGCATTTCTCGCACATTTTAGATAATTGCAGAATAGGTCAAGAATGTTCAATTGGCCAAAATGTTGTGATTGGACCAAATGTGAATATTGGTAATAAGGTTAAGATTCAAAATAATGTGAGTGTATATGATGGGGTGACGCTAGAGGATGATGTTTTCTGTGGTCCATCATGCGTCTTTACAAATGTAACTAATCCAAGATCTGAGGTCGCAAGAAGAGATGAATTTAAAACTACAAAAGTTAGAAAAGGAGTATCTATAGGAGCAAACGCAACTATAGTATGTGGTAATGAGCTTGGGAAATATTCATTTATTGGTGCTGGAGCTGTTATTACTAAAGATGTACCAGCATTTGCATTGATGGTAGGAAATCCCGCAAAACAAATTGGATGGATGAGTAAAGCTGGAGGTAGATTAGATAAAAAATTAATTTGTCCAATTGATGGCACAAAATATGAATTAAATAATGAGAATATACTTCGTGAGAAAGAAGAATGAACCAATATAAAGAACCTGTAAACTTTATTGATCTTAGTGCCCAGCAAAAAATCATTAAGCCTGAGATCGAAAAAGCAATTTTAAAAGTCCTTAATCATGGTCAGTACATTATGGGGCCGGAAGTAAAAGAGTTTGAGAATCTTCTTTGTAATTTTATTGGTGTAAAGAATTCAATCAGCTGTGCAAATGGCACGGATGCCCTTTCACTTGTTTTAATGGCATGGTCCATAGGTCCAAATGATGCAGTTTTTGTTCCTTCTTTTACATATGTAGCAACCGCTGAGGCACCAGCTCAGCTTGGTGCTGTTCCATTTTTTGTAGACGTTTGTAGAGAAACTTTTAACATTAGTTCAGAAAGCTTTAAACAGGCGATAATTGATGCAAAAGCAATGGACTTGAATTTAGCAGCAGTAATTCCAGTTGATTTATTTGGCCTCCCTGTAAATTTAGATGAAATTAAAGAAATAGCAGAGAATGAAAACATAAAGATTTTAGTAGATGCTGCTCAAAGTTTTGGAGCAGAAATTAATAATAGGCGTGTTGGTTCAATGGGTGATGCTACAACAACAAGTTTTTTTCCTGCAAAACCGCTTGGATGTTATGGTGATGGAGGAGCAGTATTTACCAATGATGATATCCTTGCAGAAAAAGTAAACTCATTAAGGCTTCATGGTAAAGGTGACTATAAATACGATAATGTAAATATAGGCCTAAACTCAAGACTTGATACAATTCAAGCTGCAATATTAATTGAGAAACTAAAAATATTTCCAAATGAACTTAAGCTTAGACAGCTGATAGCAAATAGATATAAAGATGGAATCAATAATAAAGACGTTCTTCCAGTAGTTGACACAAAATCAAAAAGCGCATGGGCACAATATACAGTTAAAGTAAAAAATCGTGATGGATTTCAAAGTACTTTAAAAGATTTAAATATTCCTACAGTAATTTATTATCCCATACCTTTGTCATTACAAAAGGGCTATGATAAATTTCCAAAAGTTAGTTCTGGTACCAAAGTGTCTGAAAGTCTTGCCAAAGAAGTTATAAGTCTCCCTATGTATCCATATCTATCTGAAGAAAATCAAAATAAAATCATAGACGAAGTTAATAAGATAATTTAAGGAGTGCTATTGAAAAAGATTGTTACAGTTGTAGGTGCTAGGCCTCAATTTATCAAGGTAGCTGCTGTTTCACGAGAGCTTAGAACGAATTTTCAAAGCTCAATGAAAGAAATCATTATTCATACTGGTCAACATTTTGAAAAGAACATGTCTGAAACTTTTTTCAGTCAATTGGATATTCAAGAACCTAACTATAACCTAGGTATTTCTGGAACATCTCATGGGCTTATGACTGGAAGAATGCTCGAATCAATTGAAAGTGTTTTATTAAAGGAGAGTCCAGATTTAGTTTTAACTTATGGTGATACAAACTCCACTCTTGCCGGAGCGCTTGCTGCAGCAAAAATGCATATACCCGTTGCTCACGTTGAATCAGGATTAAGGTCTTACAATATGAATATGCCGGAAGAAATAAACAGAGTTTGTACTGATAAATTATCTTCAATTTTGTTTTGCCCAACAGAATTAAGTGTAATGAATCTAAAAAAAGAAAACATCACCGATGGTGTAAGACAAGTTGGAGATGTGATGTACGATGCGGCTGAGTTTTATAAAGACATTGCATGTGAGAAAAGTACTATTCTTGATGATTTAATACTAAAAGAGAATGAATATATTTTAGCTACATGTCATAGACAAGAAAACACAGATAATCTCGAAAAACTTATACAAATCTTGAATGGCATTATAAAAATATCAAACAAAATTAAAGTTGTATTTCCAATTCACCCTAGAACTAAAAAAGTTATAAATAAAATAAAAAATTTTAAATTCTCTAATAATGTTCTGTGCATAGACCCAGTATCTTATTTAGATATGATATGTCTTGAGAAGTCTGCAGCAGCAATATTTACTGATTCTGGAGGAATGCAAAAAGAGGCATTTTTTTTTGAAACCCCATGTATTACATGCAGAGATCAAACTGAGTGGGTTGAAACAATAAGCTTGGGTGTAAATACATTGGTTGAGCCAGATGAAGAAAAAATTTACGAAGCAGTTATGAATTTTAACAATGTAAGTTTTAATGACTCTAAACCTTATGGAGACGGTAGAGCATCAAAAAAGATATTAGAAATAATAGAGGAGTTTTAAATGATATTAGTTTTATTACCTGCATATAATGAAGAGGAGTCCTTGCCTAATTTATTGCCTAAATTAAATGATAGCTTAAATGCGTTTGGTGAGGATTATAAGATTTTAATTTGTGATGATGGGAGTTGTGATAAAACTGCTCTATTATTAGAAGAATATTCTATTGACAATGGCATAGAAGTAATAACTCACAAAATTAACAGAGGTTTAGGAGAATCTTCAAGGGACCTTTTTGAAAGAGCTGCTGAGATATGTTCGAATACTGACATAATTATTAGAATGGATTGTGATGATACACATGAACCAAAATATATTAAAGATCTTATCGAAAAAGTTAGATCTGGGTATGACGTTGTTATTGCATCAAGGTTTGAAAAAGGCGGAGCACAATCTGGGGTTTCCAAATATAGAGCATTAATAAGCAGAGCCGCAAATATGTTTATGAAAATTTTCTTTCCCATTAAAGGCCTTAAGGAATATTCATGCGGATACAGAGGATATAATGCTGGGAAAATAAAGGAAGCAATAGATTTTTATGGCAATGATTTTATTCAACTAAAGGGATTTGGATTTACATGCACCTTAGAGAAGATAGTTAAACTAAAGATGATTAATGCAAAATTTAGTGAGATTCCCTTTCATTTAAGATATGACCAAAAGGTAAGCTCCAGTAAGATGGTAAGCAGCATAACAACATTAGGTTATCTTGTAATGACTGTTATATATCATTGGCCATTTGGTGGATGGAAATCAAGATATAAAAAGATGCTTAGAGAAAAAAGCATTTAATTAAATCTTTCTAAGAAATAATAAATATATGTGTGGATTTGTAACTTTACATACTGACAACAGAAATTTGTCGGATTCTCAAAATATTATTGATAATATGATAGAAAAGATTTCACACAGAGGCCCTGATGATGAGGGCATTTTGCACATAGAAAATCAAGCACTTTTTGCACATAAAAGATTAGCAATTATTGATTTAGATCATGGTGAGCAGCCAATGCAATCGAGCGATGGTCGATATACATTAGTTTTTAACGGCGAAGTATATAATTATATTGAGCTTTCAAAAAGTCTTCAAAAAGACGGCATCATAATTAATAGCTCTTCTGATACAGAGGTTTTGTTTAAATTACTGATTCATAAAGGTGAAAAGGCACTTAATCAATTAAATGGAATGTTTTCTTTTGTATTCCATGACAAAAAATACAATAGATGGATAGCAGCCAGAGATCATTTTGGTATAAAGCCTTTATACTATGCAAAATTTGGCTCAGATCTTATTTTTGCCTCTGAAATTAAAGCTATTTTAGCTCACACTGAGGCTGAAACTAAAAGAGATGATATGTCTCTTCAACATTATCTAACATTTCAATTTTGTTTAGATGAGAGGACACTATTTAAAGGAATTAAAAAAGTTAAGCCAGGACATTATATTGCTGGAAAGGGCAGCTCAATAATTTCAAATATTAATTATTGGCAATTAGATTATCAGATTGATGAAAAAAATAGTGAAGATGATTTTATTGATGAATTAAAATTTTTATTAAAGGATACGATGAGACTTCAGATGCGTTCCGATGTTCCAGTTGGGGCGTATTTATCAGGCGGAATTGATTCAAGTTTGGTGAGTTCTTTAGCATCAGAGATTTATAATCAACCTCTTCCAATGTTCCATGGTAGATTTAAAGAAGGACCACAATATGATGAATCATATTATGCAAAAGAGCTTGCAAAATTTTCTAATGGAAAATACCTGGAGGTTGTACCGACTGCTCAGGATTTTGTTGATAATCTACCTAAATTAATATATTCACTTGACGAGCCACTTGCTGGACCTGGAGTATTCCCTCAATTTGTTACAAGCAAGCTAGCTGCAAATCATGTAAAGGTTGTTCTAGGTGGACAAGGAGGTGACGAAATATTTGGTGGTTACGCTCGTTATCTCGTTGGCTATTTAGAACAGGCCCTTAAAGGAGCCATATTAGAAACTCAAGAAGAAGGAAGGCATTTAGTAACCCTTGAAAGCATCGTTCCTAATCTCTCAATTTTAAAAGAATACACCCCATTACTATCTAATTTTTTAAGTAAAGGCCTATTTGAAAATATGGATGCAAGATATTTTCATTTAATTGACAGAAGCCAGGGTTTGAAAGACGTTCTTGATTCAGATTATTTTAATACTCTTGATAGAGAAAAAGTTTTTTCTGATTTCCAAAGCATTTTTAATGAATCAAATACACTCTCATACATTAATAAGATGACATATTTTGATCAAAAAACATTACTTCCTGCGTTGCTTCAAATCGAAGATAGAGTAAGCATGTCTGTATCAATAGAATCCAGAGTTCCACTTCTTGATTATAGAATTGTGGATTTAGTAACTAAAATGCCACCTCCATTAAAGTTTCAAGGAGGAAAAACCAAACATATTTTTAAATCCGCTATATCAGAATGGTTACCTAAATCTGTTCTTAATAGAAAAGATAAGATGGGTTTTCCAGTGCCTCTAAAAGAATGGATGAATGGCGGGGTTGTAAGAGATTTTGTTGCTGATACATTGCTATCTAGTAAAAGTTTGGAAAGGAAGATATTTAGCAAAAAAGCACTTCAAAGTATGATTAATTCTCAGGGAGTCGGCGGAAGACAGCTATGGGGCGCACTATGTTTAGAGCTATGGCACCAAGTTTTTATTGATGAAACATAATAATATATTAAAAATCCCTTCATCAGATAAAATTAAAAATCATTGTCTTGATGCTTTGTCAGTTTATTGGCCTAATAATCAAAATTTAATATCTAAACTTCCAATTAAGAACAAAATAATCTCTATTGTGCCAGGAAAACCTTTAAAGTTAGCTGAAGTTAGATTACCTGATTGGGCAGATCATTGTGGAGTTAACAATAAAATTCTTATTCCTGATGAATGCATAATGAATACTAAAGAATCAGAAAGTAATTGGGATGAGATAGATTGGTTTCTTGCAATATTTTTATTATTAGAGTGTTGGCATGAAAGATTATGGGAGGCAAAATTTGGCCCAATTCATTCATATAGCTTCAGGCTGAAGGGTTGGGATAAGCGAGCATGGGAGCATGCTTGGGTAAATAGAATCGCTCTTTTTTTAAAAGAATGGGCAGCTCAAGAAAACACTTCTGACGTTAAATCATTATTTGGTAAAGAGCCAATTTCAAAAATTAGGATGACGCATGACGTTGATGCAATAAGAAAAACTTTTGCTATAAGAATAAAACAATCTATGTTTATAATTTTTAATTCTCTTAAGTCTCTTTCAAAAGGAAATTTTAAAGAATCTTTTAAAAAATTAAAAAAATCAATTTCTTTTCTTTTGTCTAATGAGAATTGGATGGTGTTAGACAAATTATTAAATCATTTGAATCAATTTAATATAGTAAGTACTTTTCATTTTTATGGAGATTTGCAAAAAAAAGGACCTAAAAAAATATTGATTGACCCTGGTTATAAGGTTAACTCAAAAGTCCTAAAGACTACCTTTAATGATATTATTTTAAACAACCATGAAGTTGGCCTTCACCCAAGTTTTGATAGTTATAATAATATAGAGAAACTTTCTCTTCAAAAAAATGCTTTAGAGCATGCTTGTGGCTGTAAAGTAACCAGTGTAAGGCAACATTGGCTTCGCTTTTCTTGGTCCTCTACATGGAATTGTCAGGAATCAGTCGGGCTTGAGCTTGATACAACATTAATGTTTAACGATAGGCCTGGATTTAGAAATTCAAGTGCTCTTTTATGGAATCCGTGGAATCAAAATAAAAGTCATTCCCATAAAATTAAAGCACTTCCATCAATAATAATGGATTCCCATATATATGATTATCTTGAATTGGATGAAAGACAACATACAGATTTTATGAGATCCTTCATAAAAGAATGTAAAATGTTAAATGGAGAAGCTGCTGTTTTATGGCATCCACATACATTAACAAATGATTATGGATGGTCATCTGGTTTTACAAAACTTCTGAATTTAATTGAGTAATTGGTATAAAAATGAAATCTTACATTAGAAAAATAATGCCTCAAAATATATCAAATGTTTTATGGGGAAATAGAAAAATTTGGGGTCTTCAATCAGATGAAAATGATTCCTGTTGGAAAGAGTGGCAAAAAACATATGAGAAATTTTACTCACTTAATCAAAGAGAAGGTGTTGGGGCTAGAGTTAACGATGCTGGATATAGGGTTATGAAAGATATTGATTTAAGTGGTAAGATCATTTTAGAGATTGGAGCTGGAGATATAAGCCACTTGAAGTATATGAATGGCGTCCCAGAAGAATATATTATTGCTGATAATCTTGAATCCATGATGGATGTTGCCAAAAAAAAACTGACGGAAAATTCAATATCCTATAAAAGTGTTTTTGTAAAAAACAATGAAAGACTACCAATTGAAGACGAATCGGTTGATGTAGTTTTAAGTTTTTATTCATTAGAGCATCTTTATCCTCTAGAAAGATACCTTGAAGACATGTTTCGTGTTCTAAAGCCTGGTGGAATGATTGTTGGCGCAATTCCAACTGAAGGTGCTTTTGCTTGGGGATTAGGAAGAGCTCTTACTACAAGAAGATGGATAAAGAAACACACCTCAATAGACTACGACAAAATTATTTGTTGGGAGCACCCAAACTTTGCAGAGACAATAGTTAAGCATCTTAATAAATTATTTATTAAGAAAAAAATTAGATTATGGCCATTTTCAATCATGCCTTTATTAGATTTAAATTTGGTCCTAAGTTTTAAATACATGAAATCAAAGGATTAAATTTTGCCAAATAACCCTTACATGGAAGAGATTAAAGCTAATCTACCAAGAATTCTTTCATTAATTGATAATGATAAATCAAGCTCCACCTTTGGTATGGGAGATAGATATCATTGGGCCTGGGGATTGATTGACTTTGGAAATGGTAGTTTTCAAGGTATTGCTCATGGCCTTGCTAGACTATGGAAGAGTAATTTGTGGCCTTCCCAAACCACAAAAAAAATTTTTTTTAATAGAATTAATTCTTTATTTTTTGGTGCAAAAAAACTGACGCGTAATTCAGGTAGTCTTGAAGAAGCTTTTCCTAATGAAGGCTCATACTGTGTTACTGCATTAGTTTCATTTGATCTCTTAATGACCATTGAGCTTTTGTCAGATGATATAGATAAAGAAACATACAACGATTGGATTGAGGTCATAAAACCAATGATAGATTATTTAAAAAAAGCTGACGAGAAACATGCAATTATTTCAAATCATCTCGCAACAGCTGTTGCAGCATTGGTTTTATGGATGAAAATAACCAAGGATAAAAGTGTTGAAAAGAAAGCAAAGGTTTTATTAAACAGAATCTTGTCTAACCAATCCTCAGAAGGATGGTTCAAAGAATATAATGGGGCTGACCCGGGCTACCAATCACTTTGTACATACTATTTAATGATTATCCATCTAAACAAACCAGAATGGAATCTTGAAAATTCTCTATCAAAATCAATAGACTTCTTATGGAATTTTGCACATCCTGATGGTTCCTTTGGTGGACTTTATGGAAGCCGTTGCACTAGATTTTTTATACCAGCTGGCATTTTAGCTTACAGCAAGAAAAATATAAAAGCATTATCACTTTCAAAGTACATGGCTAGAAGCATTCAAGAAAAAAGAGTCATCAATTTATCAAGTATTGATGAGCCTAACCTTATACCAGTATTTAATTCTTATTGTTGGGCAGCAGAATTGTTTGAAAATCAAAATGATTCTGGAAATCTTCTTGAAATACCCTCATTATCAAGAGAAACCTTTTCTCATTATTATGATCAAGCTGGGTTATTTATCGACAAGGGAATTAATCATTACACAATAATAAACACAAAGAGGGGCGGCATAATTTATCATTTTTGCAAAGGAAAGCTAGAAGTAATAAATGGCGGAGTAGTTGTTAAAAATAAAAAAAATATTTATGGAAGCTCTCAATTAAATAGCCTCGTAGAATTATCTGATAATTTGGAAGAAATAAAAATTATTAGTGCAATTGGACCCATGTCAAAAAGCAGACCAAAGCCATGGCAATTTTTATTGCTTAGAATATTGAGTGTTAGTTTCTTTAAATTGTTTTTCTTTAGAGAAATTATCAAAAAATTTTTAGTACGATTTTTAATAAATGATAAAAAGCCATGGCCTGTAAAAAATGAGAGAATAATTGAGATTGGTAAAAATCTTAAGTTTTATGATAGTTTATCTCCGGCTATGGGTTATGAGGTCGTGAAAGATTTAAATAACTTCGTTCCTTTTCATATGGCAAGTCAAGGATATTGGCAAATTCAAGATGAGAGTATAAAAACTTCAAATGATTCCAAGATTTAAGCCTTCTTTAGGTGCAAAAGAATTTCTAAAAATTTTTAAACCTAACAAAAATGCTGTATCTGATTTTGAAAAAGCTTTTGCTAAAGATTTCAATTCAGTAGATGCAGTTGCTTTCCCTTATGGAAGATCAGCTCAATGGGCTTTTTTCAAAGCTTTAAAAATAGAAAATTCAGAAATCATAATGCCTGCTTACACATGCTCTGTTGTTGCTCATTCAATTTCTTTGAGTGGAAACAAGCCCCGTTTTGTTGATATAAATCTTGATGACTTCAATATGAATTTAGAAATTTTAAAAAAAACTATAAACAAAAAAACTAAAGCAATTATTGCAACACATACATTTGGCTATCCACAAAATATAGACGAACTGGAGGAAATTGTAAAAAATGCAGAAGATAAGTTCGGAAAAAAAATTTGGTTAATACAAGATTGCTGTCATGCATTTGGTGCTGAGTATAAGGGAAGGATGATTGGAACTTCTGGTGATGTAGCCTTGTATGCTTTTAATATTAGTAAAACTATGAATTCTATTTTTGGGGGAATGCTAACCTTTCAAAGCCAAGAGTTAGCAGACAAGATTAGATTATGGAGAGATACAAATTTTAAAAAATCTAGTATTTTCAAATCCATAAAAAGGAGACTATATCTTTTGGCTGTATATTTTGCATTTAATAAATATATCTATGGTATTACACTTTGGATTCAGAATAATACAAGTTTGATTGATGTATTCACAAAGGCCTATCATTTAGATGATAGGATTCACTTTCCAAAAGATTATCTTGAAAAGATGTCAAACATCGAGGCAGCTATAGGACTTGTTCAGTTAAAAAAATATCCAAAGATAATTGAATATAGAAGAAAAATGGCAAAAATATATGATAAAGATTTAACTAAGGAGAATTGGAAGCTACCACCAATAATTGAAGGTGCTACATATTCTCATTATGCTGTGCAAGTTCCAAATAAGAACGAAGTAATGAAAAAATATATTAAAAAAGGCATACAGCTTGGAGAAGTAATTGAATATAGCATTCCTGACCTAGAATGCTATAAAAATATTGGTGATAATTGTCCTAATTCACGAAAAGCAAGTCAAACAACTATAAATTTTTCGGTTACAAAGTCTAAATGAAAAAAACTTTACTGGTTTTGGGCAATGATAAGATTTCTGGTAAAGCCCTGAAAAAAATAGACAATTCAAACAAGAATATAAAAATTGTTATAGATCGCTCCACAAGCCTTAAAAGAGTATATAAATTAATTAATTTAAAAATTCTAAGTCTTAGCCTAGTAATAAAAATGTTCTTTTCTGAACTATTTCGAAAAAGTAAAAAACCAAATAAAAAACTATGTGGTATTTCTACTAATTTAGATTTATTAAATTTTATAAAAGATTTTAATCCTGACAGATTAATACTCTTTCGAGCAGGATTAATTATAAATAAAAATGTTTTAAAAACAGGCATCCCTATATTAAATATACATGCTGCTAAAGTTCCTGAATTTGGAGGACTTGGGTCTATAGACAAGGCTTTAAAATCAGGGGCATACAATCAAAGTGCATGTTTGCATATTGTTACATCAAAAATAGATGAAGGAGAGGTAATAGATTCAGAGGATTATCAACTAAATCCTAAAAAAAATTATTACATCAATGAAGAAATTGCATATAACGCATCAACAAACTTGCTTTTGAGAGCTATTAAAAAGAATTATTTTTAAAAAAATCTAAACATGAATATTTTAAAAGAATTGGGTAAAAGCTCTCTTATATATGGTATTGGAGGTGCAATCTCAAAGGGCATTCCATTTTTTTTATTACCAGTTTATACAAGAATCTTTTCGCCACTAGAGTATGGGCAGATAGAAATGATGACAGTTTTATGCTCTTTAATAGTAGCTTTTCTGGTTATGGGATTGGATTCTGCCCAATCGTATTACTTTTTTGAGCAAAAAAATAAAGGCATCAAGGAGCAAAAGAAAATAATAAGTTCTGTACTTCAATGGAGATTTTTTTCAGGATCTCTAATAATAATTTTGGCTACTTTAATTTCACCTTTCTTAAATTACTGGCTTTTCGATAATCAATTAACATTGGTGCATTTTATAGTTGCTTTCTCAGGCGCATTTTTTATAACTATGATGGGACATAGTATTGAGATATTTAGACTAACTTTTAGACCAATTCCATATATTTTAGTAAGCATTCTCAATAGCTTTTTAGCAGCAATAATTATTTTGGGCTTAATTATAATTTTTGAATATGGAATTATTGGGTACTTCTTTGGAACAACTATAGCCGGGTTTGTTACTGCTTGCCTAGGTTGGTTCCTTGTAAGAGAGTTTATAGATTTTAAAAAAATACATTTCAAATGGTTGCCTGAGTTATTAAAATTTGGATTACCATTATTACCATTGGGATTATCTCTTTATGTTCTTAATGTAATGGATAGATGGTTCATTCAGTTTTATCATGGTGGCGAAGTATTAGGTATATATGCAGTTGCTGCTCAAATAGCATTGATTATGTCTATTTTAATAGAAACATTTAGAAAGGCCTGGTGGCCAATTTCCATGGATGCGATGCATGGTAAAAACGGCGAAGAAGTTTTTAAATCCATTGCAAGATTTTATATGGGCGTAGTTTGTGCTGGAGTGTTGACAATGACATTTTTAATATCATTTATCATAGAGCTAATGACAATACCAGCATATTATTCAGCATCTGATATTGCAATAATTCTGATTTGGCCTCCAATTTTTTATGGTTTTTATATGATAGTTTCGGCAGGCCTTTGGAAAAACAAGAAGACAACTCTGATGTTATGCTTATTTTTGATATCCTCTGTTGTGAATTTAATATTAAATCAAATACTAGTCCCTCTATATTCTGGTCAAGGAGCTGCTTTTGCAACTTTAATCTCGTTCATAGTATTAATAATATTATGTATTTATTTCAGTGAAAAAAATTGGTATGTCGGGTTTGAATTAACTGTGTATCTTTGTCAGATATTTGTAACGGTTTTTGCAATAATAAATCACCTATTTTTTGAATTTGTTCCTTGGCTTATTAATTATATTTTAACAATTGTAGTTTTAATTTTTATAACTTTAAGAAAGGAAGAAAGAAAAAAAAATTGTAAATTATTTTTCTTAATATTTATAAATATGAAAATTAAACACAAAGAAATAGTTTTAAAATTACTATGGCCTTTTCAAATAATAATTGCCTTTCCAAAAAGTATTGGATTAATATTTAAAGGCGAGAGCTTTTATGCATATAGCTTAGGATTATTTTATCTAAGACAATTAAAGTTATTAGAAAATAAAAACTTTTACATTAATGAGGTTGGTAAAATTAATCTTGCAAGCCTATTTTACCAATCGTTTTTATCTATATTTTTATGTTACAGGGTTTTGGGGAGGAGAATATATGCCTTGCTATCAATATTTATTGTTTTAATCTTATTTTTTATAAATCCAATAAATGAAAGAACTATAATAATTCCAATTATTATAATCACATCAGGAGTTATATATTTTTTAATTACCGAGAGAGGAAACTATCAATTATTACCCCTTGCATTATCAATACTAGGAATATCACTAGTCAATTTAGAAGATTTTTATTTTATTCCATTAATACTAATTAGTATTTCTGCCATGCTTTCTGTCAGCGTTGCTCTTTTACTTGCCTTATTCTTTGGTTTTCAATTCTTGATAAATTTTGATATGTATTATTTTCAATCTATAGCTGTTGTAATCTTATCCTTTTTAATAAATGCTTTTTTTAATTTAATCTATATAAAAAGAAAATCAAAGATTAAGATTGATTTGAGGGACGCTATATTAAATATTTTTAATTTGATTGGTGTGAATAATGAAAGAAAGAATATACAAGTCAATCAATTAACAAGATCCCCTACATACATCAGAGGTTTGGTGGCTTCATTGCCATTAATTTTATTAATTCCAATATTTTACATCACAAACAACTTAATTATATTTGCATTATTTTTTGTAATTATGATTTTAAACCAAACAAAAATATTAAGATTTTTTGATTATCATTTCTTGTATTCCTGGATCTTTTTGTTAGCTTGTTATCTGTCATCACAAACAGAAATAACAATTATAAATATGATTTCGCTTTTTTTATTTGGAACAAATCCAATATTTATTTATGCCATGGATAACTACAACCTTAAAAATAGCCGTGGTTTTCTGGTGGACGCCGTTGTAACCGTAACAAAAAAAGAAATTAACAAAATAAATACAAAAATAGATTCCTTGCTTAATAATAAAACTACAATGGTTATGAAACCAATAGGCAGTATAAAAGAATATAATGATTTATGGCAAAAAGAGTCGTTGCTTCTTGAATGGATGCAAGATGCGCTAATTAAAAATAGAATTAAATTTTTTCCAGATTATTACTCACTTTATTACACAGAAAAAGGTAAAGAACTCTTCAATGATTTAATAGCAAATAAGAATATTTCATCTTCAGAAAACTATTATTATGTTGTTTTTAAAAAAGAGGAAGAAAAAGATACTGAAAAAAAAATAATAAAGATATCAGATATTTTTCCACCAAAAATAATGGAGAAACATTTTTTATCGTTAACTGGCTATAATATTAATCTTACCAAGAAGGGAGAATAGCTATTGGAGTTTATCGGAGAACAAAGCTACGATATATATTTCTTAATTAATATTTTTTACGGAGTTTTACTAGCCTTACCGCACATAATCTTTGTAAATCTTCTAATTCTTAAAAATTTAATTAGGTTTGTCCTATATATTTATATTCTTTTATTTATAGTCCCAATTTTTGCTCTAGATGAATGGCTTGAGGGTTTTGAATTAATACTTGTTTTATTTAGCGTAGAACTTTTCTTTTTAACAACAGTAATAGGCTTTATATTTTTTATAAGATTTACTCAGATAATCCCTAACTCAAAAATTATCAAACCGTCTTCTGTCAAAGCATTAAAACCATCAAATAAAAATAATATTAAAGTTAGCTATAAGAGTGTGTATTGGTTTTCTATAATCTCAATTCCTTTTCTTGTTTACTTTTATTTAATAAGCCCAGAAAACTCAGGTATGTTAGCTTTTTTTGAAGAAAGAGAAGGCGTACCAAGATTTGCTATTTATTCTGCTCCATCTGCATTTCAGTTAATTTTTGCTCTTTATGGAAGAATCATAGCTCCATTGGCAGTATTTTTTGCACCAAATGCTAAATCAAGATTCTTTGTTACACTTTTATCACTAACAGTACTAATGAATTCCGTTGAAAGGCAAACTGTTGTAATTTTATCATTTGCATACATCGTAACTTTGTTTGTCAAACGAACCAAGATATCAATTTTAGATCTTTTTGCTTTAATTTTTATCTTAATAGGCCTTTTTACAGTAATAATTATGCAAGGAAATATAGTTAGTAATCAAATTTTTGAAATTATAAGATTGGGTACCAGCGTAATATATTCAAGAATTTTCTTAGATCCCTTATACATGACGCATCATATTTTCTTTTATTTTCAAGATATGCCATTCACATATGGAGCCACAAATAGAATTATTGGATATATTTTTGGAAATTACATAACAGGATATACTGCAATAGGAATTATTCCTGACGGTTATTTGGCAGTTGGTATGTTTGGGGTTGTACTAGCTGGAATATGGTATGCGTTAATATTAACTATATGTGCACGAATAGCAAAAGATGGCTCATCATTTATTGGAGGTGTTTATAACTTACTTTTATTAATAGCATGTATCTCTTTTTTTTATTCAAATACTTTTTCCATAATACCATTAGCTATAATTGGATTAGTATTAATACAGAGCTATGTATATAAAAATCTTGTAAAAATAAAAATATGAAAATTTGGATTCTTCAAACTGGCGAGCCGCTTCATATTGATAGTGGAAAACCAAGGCCAATGAGAGCAATGAATTTAAGTAACAAGCTTGTTGAAAAAGGTCATGATGTTGTTTTATGGAGCTCAGCATTTAATCACCAGAAAAAAAATCATAGAACTAAAAAATATGAAATTCATAAGATAAATGAAAAATTGGAGATTCGTCTTATTCCAAGTAGAGGCTACAAAAAACATATAGGCCTAGCAAGGCTAATAGATCATTATGATATGTCTAGGCAATTAAAAATTTTACTAAGCAAACAGAAAGATTATCCAGATATAGCCTTTATAGGATATCCACCAATCGAAACGGCATATACTATGTCAAATTGGTTAAATAAAAAGAAGATACCAATTATTTTAGATATTAAAGATTTATGGCCATCAATGTTTGTTGATGTCTTCCCAAGCTTTTTAAGACCATTTGCTAGGATTGTATTTCATCCTTACTTTCATTTCTCAAAAAAAACAATTAATAACTCTACAAGTATTTCTTCAATGGCACCTGCATTTATTAATTGGATAATGAATTATTCAAAAAGAAAACAAACGCAACTTGATAAAGTATTTAGACTTACGTCCCCCAGAGAAAACATCAACCAAAATGATATTCAAAAGGCATCTAATTTTTGGAATACTTTAGGTATAGATAAAGATACTTCAAATATTTTTTTTGTTGGAACTTTTATGTCTGTTTTTGACTTCGAACCTATAAAAATAGCTGCTGAAAATCTAGCAAAGTCTGGAATTAAATCTAAATTTATTCTATGTGGAGATGGAGACTATCTAAATGATGTAAAGAAACAGATGTCACATCTTGAAAATGTAATTTTTCCTGGATGGGTAGATAGGGCAAAAATAGAAACCCTTGCTGAGATTTCTGTTGCATCAATAGCACCATATAAAAATATAGATAATTTTATAAATAATACACCAAATAAAATAGTTGATTCTTTAATGTTAGGAAAGCCTTTCTTTTGTCCGCTTGATGGTGAAATACAAAAACTTATAAAAGATTATAGTGTTGGCTTTCGATATTCTAATGGAGAGAGTCTCTCGGATAAAATAACTGAATTAATTAAAGACGAAAAAAAACAAATTCAATATTCAACAAATGCTTATAATTTATATTCTGAAGAGTTTGAATTTAATAAAGTATATGATGATTTGGTAAATCATATTGAAAAAATTGTAATCAATGAACGATAAAAATATTGAAAAAAATAGATATGAGAGCAGAGCAACTAATGTTCTTAATGAATCACTTCATATAAAATCAAACAACCATCCAGAATATCTAAATACTTCAATAAAATTTTATGAGGATTTACTTAATCAAATTCAACATAACTCTAAAATATTGGAGGTTGGAGCCGGAATGGGAGAAAATACCAAGAGCCTCCTTAAGAATAACAATTATGTAATTTCAACAGACATATCTGCATCATCAGTGAGGGTAATGGCTAATAGATTTAAGGACTACAAAAATTTCTCTAGTGAAATCGCTGATATCGAAGACTTGCCATATGAGGATGAGTCTTTTGATGTTGTTTGTTGTGCAGGAAGTTTAAGTTATGGAGATAACGATAAAGTGCTGAATGAAATCTATAGAGTTCTCAGAGAAGGAGGTAATTTTATATGCATTGATTCATTATCAAATAATCCAATTTATAGAATTAACAGATATATACACTACCTAAAAGGAAACAGATCTAAGAGCACCTTGAAGAGAATGCATAATTTAAAAATTTTAAAAAAATATAAAAAAAAATTTACTAATGTTGAGTTAAATTTTTTTGGTTCTATTACGTGGTTGTTTCCAATAATGAATCTATTTCTAGATGAAAAAAAAATAAAGAAAATCTCCGATAGGGTTGATAAATTTTTTAATGTTAAAAGATCATCATTTAAATTCACAATGAGAGCAACTAAATAGTTTTAGATAAACATATAAATTATAATATTTAAAATAGGAGATTTAATATTTATATGCTCGAAAAGATAACAGTTGTGGGCTCTGGTTTTGTTGGATTTTCATTAGCAGTTCTAATGAGCCAAAAAAAAGAAATCACTATTGTTGACCTTGATAAGGAAAAGCTTAAAAAGATTAATCAAAAAATTTCACCCATCAAGGATAAAAATATTCAAGAATTTTTAGATACCAAAAAACTTAAATTAAAAACTTCAAATAATTTAAAAGATTCTATTGAGGATGTCGACCTAGTAATTTTAGCTTTGCCAACAAATTTTGATAACGATAGTAACAATTTTGATACTTCCATAATTGACGAAACTGTTAAGGAAATTCTTTCACATGATAAAAGTATTCCAATTTTAATTAAATCAACTGTTCCAATTGGCTATACAAATATTTTAAGAAACAAATATCGTAATTCGGAAATTATATTTTCTCCTGAATTTCTTAGAGAGGGCCATGCATTGCATGATAATTTATTTCCTAATAGGATTATTATTGGTTCAAAGAATAAGTTCGCAATAGAGTTATCAGAATTATTTTTAGATTTTGCTCAAAATAAGCCAAAGATTTTTTTTATGGGTAGTGACGAGGCTGAATCAGTAAAGCTTTTTTCTAATACTTATCTAGCCAATAGGGTGAATTTTTTTAATGAACTCGATTCTTTTGCAATAGAAAAAGGATTGGACACAAAATCAATAATTGATGGCGTTACAAGTGATGAGAGGATAGGAGATGGTTATCATAATCCATCTTTTGGTTATGGAGGATACTGTTTACCAAAAGATTCAAGGCAGCTAGAGTCTAATTTTGGTTCAATTCCACAAATGTCAATTACAGCAACTATTGAAGGTAACTCATTACGAAAATCTTTTTTAGCTAACTATATCAATTCACTTGGTAAGAAGAATATTGGAATATATAGATTAATTATGAAAAAGGACTCAGATAATTTTCGTGAATCATCAATTATTGATTTAATAAGTCTTCTAAAAGAAATAAATCCAACAATAAATTTTGCTATATATGAACCCTTGATTTATGAAGATAGCGTTTATGATATTCAAATAATAAAATCTCTAAAAGAGTTTAAAGATAAGAGTGAGCTCATAATTACAAACAGAATTGATAATTTAATTGATGATGTTAAAGAAAAAATTTTTTCAAGAGATATCTACCATGAAAATTAAAATTTTTGAGAAATCTACATTTATATAATATAGAATACACAAATTAAAGCACAAAAATTATGAAACGCGAGTTAAAGGGCCTATCAGATCCGACTAAATTTCAAGGCCCTATTTCCTTAAGTAACTTAAATCCAAGTCTTTTAAAGGAAATGTTATTATCAATGATTTTAATAAGAAAAACTGAACATAGGCTTGCGCTTGGAAGGAAAGATGGTCATATTGGCGGACCAGTTCATCTTGGTGCTGGTCAAGAAGCAATTGCTGTAGGAGTATCGTCATCACTTCGATCAACTGATCGTGTATTTGGCGCCCATAGATCTCATGCGCATTTGCTAGCATTAAATCCAGATTTCTATAGATTATTTGCAGAAATACTAGGTAAAGATACTGGTTTCTCAAAAGGTATGGGGGGCTCAATGCATTTATTTGATCAAGATAGTGGATTTTATGGATCTGTTCCAATTGTTTCAGGGACTGTTCCATTAGCAGTTGGAGCTGCAATGGCGTCGAGAATGCAAAACAAAGAAGATATTGGAGTGGTATATATTGGAGATGGAGCGGTAGAAGAAGGTGTTGTTCATGAATCATTCAATTTAGCAAAGGTTCAAAATGCACCTGTTCTTTTTGTAATTGAAAATAATCTCTTTGCTTCTCATATGCATATTTCATTGAGGCAGCCAAGTAATAAAATTGCCAGATTTGCAATTGCTAATGAAATTCCATACAAACTCATTGATGGGAATGATGTTGTCAAAACTTATGAATCTTCTAAAGAATTTATAGATGATATGAGGTCAGGTGCAGGTCCAAAGCTTATTGAGTTAGTTACATATCGCCATTTTGGTCATGTAGATTGGAGAGATGATATTGATGTTGGTGTTGAGAGGTCTCTTGATGATGTAGAAAATTGGAAAGAACGCGATCCTATATTGAGGCTTTCAAATGCGATGATCAAATCTGGTTGCTGGAGTAAAGCGGAAGAAGATGACTATATCGAAATTCTTGATGAAAAGATTGAAGATGCTTGGAATAGGGCAATTAAAGATCCATATCCAAATAAAAAAGCAACTTTAGATTATGTTTATTTTAAAAAGAAATAATTATTGAAAAATGAAGAAATTTAATTACGGTACAGCTATTCTTTCTGGATTTGAATATCTTCTTGAGAAATATCCTGAAACATTTGTAATTGGTCAAGGTTTATGGAGTCCATGGTATGTTGGAAATTCTATGACAGATTTAGATAAAAAATTTGGTGTTGAAAGAATAATTGATACACCTGTATCTGAATCAGCCTGCACTGGAGCTGCCGTTGGGGCCTCATTAGCTGGCATGAAGCCTATTGTAGTTCATCCAAGAATGGATTTTATGATTTATGCTATGGATGCAATTGTAAATCAAGCTGCTAAATGGTCTCATATGCTCGGCGGCCAATCACATCCTGGCCTAACTGTAAGATCAATAATCAACAGAGGTGGTGAACAAGGGGCTCAACATTCACAGGCTCTGCATTCATGGTTTGCACATGTTCCAGGCCTTAGAGTTGTAATGCCATCGACAGTAGCCGATGCTAGAGATCTTTTAATTGCATCTGTATTGTGCAATGACCCAGTTATATATATTGATGACAGATGGTTGTATGATCAAGAGGATGAATTACCACCAGTCAAAGAATTAGAATTAGCAAATCAAAAACCTGTCATTACTCATAATGGTAAAGATATAACTATAGTTGGGAGTGGGCATTCATCATTGTTAGTAAGGGAATGCTATGAAAAATTACTTTCTCATAAAATATTTGCAGAAATCATAGACGTTAGAGTTTTAAACCCATTTAATGTTGAAGATATAGTTAAATCAGTAAATAAAACAAAAAATCTTTTAGTAGTTGATCCAGGGACCATATCAGCTGGTTTTTCCGCAGAAATAATCGCTAAAACTATAGAAAATATTCAACCAAATATTCTTGATTCTTCTCCAGAACGTTTGGCATTACCTGATGCACCAGCCCCAACTTCAAAAGTCTTGGAAAAGGACTATTATTTATCTACTGATAAAATTTTAAATTGTGTTTTAAGGTTGCTTAAAAAATAATATTTATCTTTTTTCAACTACTTTGTTAGAACCTGGATGAGGAAAAGGAGTAAGCTCATCTTCTCTTTTTGCAACACGTGTGACATTATCTTCAGCATTAAGCCTCAATAGTTTCTTATTTATCGATTTAAGTGCATCTTTTTTGGAAACGATAGCCAATACGGTACAAAAAATTAATTCTATATCTAATCTTAAAGATTGATTTTTTATATAAATTATCCCAAGTCTACTTTTCCAAGGTCTTATAAGTTGATTATAGGATAAATCAGGATCTATTTTGTTAGCAAGAATATCTCCCTCATCAGAAAAAACAATCGACGAAAAATCTGTTATTCCAGGCTTTACTGATAAAAGTAAGCCTTCTTCTTCTGTATACATATCTGTTTCTGTTTTTACGTTTGGTCTAGGTCCCACCAAGCTCATATCTCCAAGCAATACATTCCAAAGTTGAGATATTTCATCTAGCTTAAATTTTCTTATAAGCTTACCGATTGTTGTAATTCTTGAATCATTAGCTCCAGTTGAATCAACTCCGCTCTTATCAGCACCGATAACCATAGATCTGAGCTTCACCATTTTAAATATTTTTCTATTTTTACCAACACTATCTGCTATATAAAAAGGCGATTTTAAATCTTGCAACCAAACCAAAATAATTACAGGTAGCATTATTGGCATAAGAAGAATTAAGCCAAACAAAGAGATTATAAAATCAAATATTCTTTTCAAAATTATTTTCTATAGAATTCTGTTACCTTATCACAAATGTAGTGAATATCTTCGTCGCTTATAAAAACATTCATTGGTAACATAATGCATCTTTGAAAAAATCTTTCAGTATTAGGGCAAATTTGATTAAAGCCAAGATTCTTGAATTGATGTATAGCCAAGCCTCCCCATTGTATTAATGTGCCAACTCCATTATCCCTTAAGAATATCTGAAGTTTATCCCTGTTATCTGCTTGAAGTTCATAATTTTGATATGTATCAAAATTATCTCCGTCAGAAACAGGTGAAGCTGGAAGTTGAAGTTCATTAAGATTTTTGAGACGCTCATGATAAATTTTTGCTACCTCTCTTCTCCTTTTAATAACATTGTTATAGGTCTTTAGCTTAAAACTTAGAATAGCAGCTTGGATATTATCAAGTCTTGAGTTTCTTCCCCATCTCTTAACTTGACCATCAACATCTCTTCCATGATCATGAATTTGATACATTTTATGGTAAAGGTCTTTATCATTAACCAGAATACCTCCAGCATCACCCAGACAACCTAATACTTTTGCAGGAAAAAAACTGATATCAGATGCTAAACCAAATGTACCAGCATGCTGACCCTTATATCTTGATCCTAGCGCTTGTGCTGCATCTTCTACAATAAATAGACCCTTTTTTTCAGCAATTTTTTTAATTGAGTCCATATCACAAATTCTTCCATTTAGTTGCGTTGGCATAATTCCAACAGTATTTTCTGTAATAGCATCTTCAATCGCACTTGGACAAATAAGATTATCATCATTTTTAATATCGACTGGAATCGGATTACCCCCAGCTACTTTTATTGCTGAAGCTGTTGCTAACATTGTATGAGATGAGATTATGATTTCATCACCAGGACTAATTCCAATAGCTTCGAGAAAAATTTCCATCCCATCTGTGGCATTACCAACACCGATTGAATAATTGGTTTCGGCATATTCAGCAAGTTCTTTTTCAAAGTCAAATACTGCTTGTTGAAGAATAAAACCACCCGAAGAGGACACATTATCGATAATTGATAAAAAATCATCTCTATCGTCTTTCCAAAGTCTAGGATACTCAAAGAAAGGTACAGTCTTAGTTGTCATAAAACATCCTTATGTAATTGAATAAATTGATTGAATTTTACACTTTTTCTTATTTTCATTAAACAACCTTATAAAAATTAATCATGTATTCTAAAATAGGCATCTATGATTACTTTTAAAAACCAATGCCAAGACCCACCATACTTAAAATTTAAAGAGGAATATGATAATGCTGTGTCTGCTAATCAGAAAATAATTGAAGCAATATCTGTTTCATCTTTTTGTAAATCTAACAATATTGTTGATTCAAGATATGTAAATCTAAAGATTATTGATGATAGGGACTTTATCTTTTTTTCTAATTACGATTCCCCAAAATCCAAGCAATTCAATTCACATAATCAAGTTTGTGTAACAATATTTTGGAATAATACCAATGTACAAATAAGAATGAGAGCTAATATCAAAAAAACTTCAAAAGAGTTTAACAAAAGATATTTCCAATCCAGATCTGAGAAGAAAAATGCTCTAGCAATAAGTTCAAAACAATCTAATAAAATTGATTCATATGAAAGAGTAGAAGAGAGATATAAAAAAACTGAACGCAGCGAAGATTTAAAAAAATGTCCTGATTATTGGGGCGGCTTTGTTTTTAGACCTTATTATTTTGAATTTTGGAAAGGTCATGAGAGCAGATTAAATAGAAGGAAGGTTTTTGAATTGCAAAATCAAAATTGGATTGATTATTTTCTTCAACCATAGTTAGTGATAAAAAAACTTTGCGTAAATGTTCAATTAGTATAGAATCATTATCAAATTATGTTAAAAGCTTACAACTATAATACAACTTTTGCTATCTCATATAGTAGCTCATGAAATATATTCTTATTTAATAAATTTCCTAAAGGTATTCCCATAGTCTCACAAAAAAAAAAATAGAACTCCAATAAATGAAAAAATAAGAGCTGATGAGGTAATGCTCATAAATTCTAATGGAGAAAAGCATGGAATGATTAATTTATCTGATGCTCTTAAGCTTGCTAATGATTCGTCTTTAGACTTAGTTCAAGTTTCTCCCTCAGATGCTTCTCCTGTTGTATGCAAGCTTCTAGATTATGGTAAATACTTATTTGATAAGAAGAAAAATATATCTTCTTCTAAAGTAAAAGTAAAAAGAAATGTAACTAAAGAGATAAAATTTAGACCTTCTACAGATATAGGTGACTATAATATTAAATTAAAAAAGATTAAAAGCTTTATTCTTGGTGGAGATAAGACTAAAATAAGCGTCCGATTTAGAGGTAGAGAGATATTAAATAGTGATTTAGGTCTTGAACTATTAAATAGATTAAGAGATGAACTAAGTGATATTTCACAAGTTGATCAAGAGCCTTCTCTTGAAGGTAGACAGTTATTGATGGTTCTATCACCTTTAAAGAAGACTAACTAACTAAGAATTATAAAAATGGGATATAAATTAAAAACACATTCGGGCGCTTCAAAACGCTTTAAAAGAACAGGATCCTCTATAAAGAGTAGGAGTGCTAATCGTAATCATATCCTAACTAAACAATCTACTAAAAGAAAAAGACATAATAGAGGATTAAATAAGTTAAAGGGCGTTGTTCATAAAATGGCCTCAAGACTAATAAGGGGTTAAATTATGCCAAGAACAACTAAATCCGTAACAGCAAAATCAAAACATAAAAAAGTTCTAAAAGCTACAAAAGGGCATTATGGCGCACGAAGCCGTCTTTATAAAACGGCAAAACAATCTAATATAAAATCAATGCAATATGCTTTTAGAGATAGAAAAAACAAAAAAAGGTCTTTTAGATCTCTCTGGATTGCAAGAATTAATGCCGGTTCAAGAAGCTTAGGAGTGCCATATTCAAAACTTATCAATGGAATGTCTAAGAACAATATAATTATTGATAGAAAAATTCTTTCAGAACTTGTAGTCAATGATGAGACAGCTTTTCAAAAGGTTGTAGAAGCCGCTACTAAATAAAAATTATCAATAATGTCAATTGATAAAGACATTTCACCATATTTAATCAAACAGATAGGCTCTTATCACCCCATAAGTCAAACTATGGCTTACTTAATAAAAATGCTTTCAGAAATTGGATTCAATCATATTACTGGACCAGAAATCGAAAAAGAAGAGTACAACTTTGATATGTTGAATATCAAAAAAACTCATCCTGCAAGACAAATGCATGATACTTTTTACATAAATAATAAATCAAATGTCTTAAGGACACATACATCTCCTGTTCAAATAAGATCAATGCTTAACGATAAACCTCCTTTTGCATATTCCTCGGGTGGAAAAGTATATAGAAAAGATGATGATGCAACTCATTTACCAATGTTTCACCAGGTCGAAGGAATTTATGTTGATAAAGATGTTAATTTCTCTCAATTAAAAGATCTAATATATAAAATAATATATGACTTGTTTGGAAAAAATGTAGAAGTTAGATTTCGACCATCTTATTTTCCTTTTACAGAGCCATCTGCTGAAGTAGATATTTTATCTGATTCTGGTAATTGGCTTGAAATATTAGGCTGTGGGATTGTTAATCCAATAGTTTTAGAAAACTGCAGTATTAATTCTAAAAAATATAGTGGCCTAGCTTTTGGTTTAGGTGTTGAGAGAATAGCAATGTTGAAATATGGAGTAAATGATATCAGAGACTTTTATAAGTCTAATTTAGATTTCTTAACGCAGTTTTAATGAAAATACCATATAAATATATTCTCCGATCTATTGAAGAAAGTCCAAGCATCAATGAAGTCTCAGATAAATTATTTCAATTAGGACATGAACATCAAATTGAAAATGATATCTTTGATTTAGAAATCACTCCAAATAGAGGAGATTGCCTTTCTCTAAACGGCATATTGAATGATTTAAATATTTTTTACAACGTCAATAAAAATGATAATGTATACGATGGAGTCATTGAAGAATTTAAATTTGATTTTGAGAATCTTTCACCAGAATTTTGTCAAAAAATCTCTTTTTTAAAATTAGAAATAACTAAAGAAGTTTCAGAATATAAAGGTAAATTAAATGACTATTTCAATGATTTTCAGCTAACTAAAAATAATTTTTTTACTGATGTCTCAAATTACTTGATGTTTGAGATGGGCCAACCAACTCACTGCTATGATGGAGATAAAATTAAAGGAAGGATTGTTTTAAAAAGAATAAATCATGAACTAAATTTTGAGACATTATTGGGTAAAACATTGAAACTAACTGAAAACAATAATGTTTTTTTTATTGATAAAGACCCTATAAACTTAGCGGGAATCATGGGTGGCATGAATACTTCATGCTCTCGTGACACCACTTCAATTTTACTTGAATGCGCATATTTTTCACCTGATGAGATAATGGGAAAGTCTTTAAAATATGGTATTAATTCTGATGCTGCTCATAGATTTGAAAGGGGTGTAGATCCTCAATCTCATGATAAAGTTATCAGAAGATTTATCCAAATAGTTAAAGAACATGCAGATATAGAATCTATAATGCTTTTTTCTGATGAATATAATGAGTGCAAACCGATTAACATACCTCTAGACCATAATAAAATAAATAAAATTATTGGTACAAATATCTCAAAAAGTGAATATATTAACTTTTTAGATAGACTAGGTTTTCGAATTAACAATAATTTTATAACAGTTCCTTCATTTAGAAATGATATATCAAGTCAAAACGATTTAGCCGAAGAAATTGCAAGAGTTATTGGTTATAACAATATCGCTGTTAAAAAAATTAAAATAACAAAATCAAAAAAAGAAAATGATTCAATTGAGAACAAGATTAAGGCATTCTTAGTTAATAATGGTTTCTATGAAGTTATAAATTTTCCATTTGTTGAAAATAAAGACAAAGACTCAATTCTTATCGATAATCCTCTTGATAAAACAAGAATGTATCTTAGAACTGATATTTCGAAATCATTATTAGAAAATCTCTTGTATAACGAAAGAAGGCAAAAAGATTCAATTAAATTATTTGAAATATCAGATATCTATACTTTGAGTAAGGAGAAAATTTCAGTAACAAAAAATATCTCAATTCTAGCAAGCGGCAGAGTTGGCAAGAACTATCAAGAATTCTCAAAAAAAATAAATATTAAATATATGGAAAAATTATTTAAAGATTTCTTACCTAGTTTTAAATTTAATTTTAAGAATATATCTAGAGAGTTGCTTAACTCAAAATCAAAATCAGAGATTGTTTATCTTGAAATGGATATTGAAGAACTTCAAAAACAAAACTGTAGTTTTAACGAAAAGTTTACGCCCCCAGAAAAATTTATTAAATATCAAGAAATTTCAGAATTTCCATCCTCAATAAGAGATATCTCATATTTGATTAAAGATTCATCTAAAATAGGCTTGTTACAAGATACAGTTTTTGAATTTAAGAATTCTATCTTAAAAGAAATTTTTATTTTTGATTATTATCTAAATAAAAAAACTAATGAGATAAAAATGGGTTTTAGATTTATATTTCAATCTCATGAATCTACGCTTACTGTTGAAGAGGTTGATAATGTTTTAAACGATATTATGAGCAAAACATTAAAAATTGGTTCTATTGAAATTCCTGGAATTTAATAATGAATCTTAACAAAAAGAAAATTTCAAAAAGAATATCTTCTGATATTAAAATTTCTCAATTAGAAGCCTTAAATTTTATAAATCATTTTATTAAATTAATTAAGAATGATGCTAAAAATAAAGATATCAAAATCACAGGTTTTGGAACCTTTTTCACTCATGAAACTCCTAAAAGAACCGGAAGAAACCCAAAAACAAAAGAATCGTATATAATTATGCCTAGAAAAAAATTAAATTTTAAAGGCTCAAATATTATTAAAAAAATCCTTAACCCATGAAAAAGTTACTATTTCTCTCATATTTGTTAATTCCTCTGTTAATTATTTCTCAAGATCTTGATGAGGCTTATCTCGAAAGCTTGCCTGAGGATGTGCGTAATGATGTTCTGGAAGAAATAAAAAACCGAGAAAAAGAGGAGTCTCCTGTATACAGAAGACCTTCTACAATGATAGAAAAACAGCAGGCTTTAGCAGAAAGGTTAGCTATTGCTCGGGCGCTACTTGATGAGCTATCCCAAGACATTGATGAAACTGATATAGAAAAAATTGAAAAACCTAAAAAGAGATTTGGAACTTCAATATTTAATCTTATGCAGTCTTCATTTATGCCTATAAACGAACCTAACTTTGACGGATCATACATTCTTGATTTTGGCGACGTCATTGAAATTCAAATTATTGGACAAGACAAAAGTTTGTCAAAACCAAATCAGATTCCAATACAAAGAGATGGCTCGCTTAATATTCCTGAAATTGGAAAAGTTTTTGTAGCTGGACTCTCTCTTGAGTCTGCTAGCTCTCTGATAAAGAATAAAATATCCTCAGCATATATTGGAACTGAAACTTTTATATCGTTAGTTAATATAAGGGATATTCAAGTATTAATTGCAGGTAATGCAAATAATCCAGGAGTCTATACTCTAAATGGCAATTCAAATTTGCTGCATGCAATAAGCATGGCTGGCGGAATTAATGATTTAGGAAGTTATAGGGAAATTAATGTTATTAGAGATAACAAAATAGTAGGTTCTATTGATTTGTATGATATTTTTGTTCTTGGTAAGCCTAACTTTGGGCCTAAACTTAGATCGGGAGATAGTATTTTCATAAAACAAGCAGATACTCTTGTGAATATTGTATCTGGAGTAAATAGACCTCATGTTTATGAATTAAAAGAAGATGAAAATTTCAGTCATGCTATCAATTTTGCAAATGATTTTAAATCTACCGCAAACTTAAATTATATTACCGTTCAAAGACTTGAAGAAGGAAAGATTAAAGTTATTGATATCAATAAAGATGATTTAAACAGCACACCAATTAAGCATAGAGATATTGTAATAGTGAGAGAATATCAATATGGCACTGTCACTGTTGAAGGTGCTGTAAATGCACCAGGAGAATATTCAATTAATGGAGAAACAACTCTTAAAGATATTATTATTTCTGCTGGTGGATATACAAATACAGCATATCCCTTTGGCGGATTTTTAGATAATAAAAGAACAAAAGAGATTAATAAAGAAGCTAGAGATATGCTTTATAGACAATATATCAAAGGCTTAGCAAGTAATCTAGCAACCGTAGGATCTCAATCACAGGCAATTCCTATGCTTATGAATGAACTAAAAAAATCAACAATTTCAGGGAGAGTTATGGCTGAATTTGATATTGATATGATTAATGCAAATCCGGGTCTTGATACTTTTCTTGAGGATGAAGATAGAATTATGATTCCTTTTATGACACAACAAGTTTATGTTTATGGTGAAATCAGCAATCAAGGCGCAATTAGATATAGTCCAGGAAAGGATATTCATTATTATTTAAAGAACGCAGGAGATATTTTAGAAACTGGGGAAAAACATACAATATTTGTTGTTCATCCTAATGGAAAAACTGAAAGGTTAACTGGTAATAAAATCTTTTCAAATAATAATGACGTATTAATATATCCTGGCTCAATAATTTATATACCTCATACTGCAAGTCCAATGGAAGGTATGCAATCAGCGGCAATATGGGCTCCGATTATAAGTAGCATTGCATTAAGTCTTACCTCTCTATCTATAATTAATAGAGATAATTAATAGAGATTAAGTTTTATGAGATTTTTTTTTTAATTTTTTTCTTAAATCTTAATTTAAATGCAGATTATCTAGACTATATATACAAAGATAGATCACCTTCTATAAATACCTTTGGACAAACTGGCTTAATTCAGATTCCAACAGCTGAGTCTCGCAAAGAGGGGACAGTTCATATGTCTCTGAATAGAAATGATATGTGGAAGCTTGGAACTTTAAGTGTGGCTCCATTTGATTGGCTTGAGGCAAGTTATTTTTACTATAGGCCAAGTGATTTGAGATGGATTGATGGAGATAACAAAAGAGGACATGAACTAGACAAAGGGTTTAACGTAAAGGCATCATATCTTCCTTCCAATAGCTATCTGCCAAGAGTAGCTATAGGTATCGATGATATAGCTGGTACTGGATATTTTTCTAGAGAATATCTGGTATCGACGTTTGACCTTAATCACTTAAAACTATCACTAGGTGTAGGATGGGGAAAATATGATAATGGTGATGGTTATTCGAACCCATTTGGTATTTTTTCAGATCATTTTAAAAATAGATCATCCTCAGACCTTAAAGAGGGAGGTAATCTAAATATTGATGAGTGGTTTACAGGAGATGCTTCAATTTTTGGTGGAATTGAATGGTTTGTTCCTTTTGGAAGGGGATTAAGGGTAAAGATTGAGAATGATCCATTTGACTATTTAGATTTTTCAGCAAAATTTAGAAAAGATGCATCTGTCGATTTGAGAAAGTCAGATTCAAAAATGAATTTTGGACTAAGTTTCCCTATGAAAAAATTTGGGTATGTTGATCTATCTTTTATCAAAGGAAACACCGTTAATTTAACTTTTACATTTGGAACTACATTTGATAATAAATTAATTAAGAAAAGAAAGATAACTCCAAAGTTATCTAATAATAAAGGCAAGCTTTCATTCTATGAGGATTTGCTAGTTAATTTAAATAATAATAATATTCTTTTACAGACCGCTTCTTATGATTCTACTAAAAATAATGAAACACTTGATGTTGCAATTGCCATTACATATCCCAACCCAATAAGATCAAGCTCTTACAGTGCATTTATTTCGTCTGAAGTTGCAAAAAATCATAATGTAGATATTAACAAAATCAATATCACGCATACAATGCTCGGCATGGAAACAAATAAGATTACTTACTTAAAAAAAGATACTGATAATCTTAATAATCAAATCCCCATTGAGGTTATCATCCAAAGAACTAAAATAACTTCAGGAGATACCAGTGATTTTCTTGAAAATAGCTTTAAACCAAAAGTTATTTTTCCAGCATTTTTTCAATCTATTTCACCAAATTTAGTAAACCACGTTGGTAATCCTGAAAGATTTTATTTTGGAGGACTAGTCCTTCAGCATGAGTCAGAAATTCAATTTACAAGAAACTTAATATTATCTTCAAATCTTAAATTCACACTAGCTGATAATTTTCGAAATACTTTAACTGGACCAGGGTCTCCATTTTTACCTCATGTTAGAACAGATCTTATGGAATATTTGAAAGAGAGTGATAACTATATATCAAGGATGCAGTTAGACTACTTTTGGTCTCCCAGAAAACAAGTTTACGCAAAATTAAGCACTGGAATTTTTGAAATGATGTATGGTGGATATGGTGCAGAAATATTGTACAAACCTTTTGATTCTAATTTTATGATAGGCATGGAAACTTATAGAGTAAAAAAAAGAGGCTTCGATCAAAAAACAAGCTTTTTAGATTACGAAACAACAACAAGTCATATAAATTTAAACTATTATTTTGATGAATTAGGAATAATTGCAAACCTTAGTTTTGGTAAATACTTAGCAAAAGATGAGGGATATACATTAGATTTATCAAGAGTAACAGATTCAGGTTTTAGAGCTGGCATATTTTTTTCAAGAACAAATGTTTCAGCTGCAGAATTTGGAGAAGGTAGTTTTGATAAAGGTTTTTATTTTAAGATTCCATTTAATCTATTTAGGAAGAGTTATACTCAACAAAGCTTTAATTTTAAATTAAGACCTCTCACAAGAGATGGTGGGGCAAAATTAGAGAATGATAAAAAATTAATTGATCTTATAAATAATGCTTCTTCAGCTGAGGTTAAAAGGGGGTGGAATGGCTTCTTGGATTAAGCTTATATGCGTATTGATTATAAGCAGCTGTTCAGTATCTAATGCTGGATTTTTAAAAAAATCACAGCCTTTAAATATAACTTACGAAATAAAAAATAGTCAGTATGCAATGCAATATATCGAAGTAGATAACGAATTTGAAGAAATATTTCTTTTAAGTGATGTAAGAAACAATACCCAAACTTGGTTTAAAGGTAGAGATTTATTTATTATTGTAAATCAGGGAAAGATTACCAAAACTATGGGTTTAAACAATGATTTTGAGATTCTTTCATATTCTGGTTTTAGTTCTTTTAACGACTCGCAAGCAATAATAAATTTTAAGAATCCTAAATCAGTTTATATGGACATATATTTTTCATATAGACTGGTAAAAGAGGGAAAAATGAAAAAGATAATTAATGAAGAAGAGTTTGATTATAAATTAGTAGAAGAAACTTTTTTTGTACCATTAATCAGATGGGAGGGCAAAAATTATTATTGGATTGATTCTGATAATGATATTTGGATGTCTAAACAAACAATCGATCCTTTTGGAAAGAAGGCCCGAATAACAGTTCTAAAAAAAAATAGCGACTAAAAAGTCGCTATTTTTAATATGAAATCTTAAATTTCTTTTAGCCACCGCTACTACTTGTGGTAGTTGTTGTTGTAGTAGTTGTTGCTGTTGTAGCAGTCGTTGCAGTAGTCGCTGTTGTTGCTGTTGTTGTTGTTGCAGGAGTAGGCGCTGGAGTCGGAGCCGGAGTCGGAGCCGGAGTAGGCGCTGGAGTCGGAGCCGGAGTCGGAGCCGGAGTAGGCGCTGGAGTCGGAGCCGGAGTCGGAGCCGGAGTTGGAGCCGGAGTCGGAGCCGGAGTAGGTGCTGGTTGAGCACCATCGCCACCTGAATTAAGAAGGGCAGCAGCAGCTGCAACAGCAGCAGCAATAGCTCCTGGGCTTAATTCATCACCTGAAGACTGCTCTTCAGATTGTTCTGAACCA
>MDTA01173350.1_pt1 | contig 37878 bp, 34 predicted proteins | sample 811151 | NCBI WGS metagenome assembly MDTA01 (sample SAMN05326648, study PRJNA326480) | marine metagenome | isolation source: seawater | place: Indian Ocean: South | collected 2010
AAAGATAAAAATGTTGCTGAATTAGAAAAATCAAAAAAATTAGATGAAACTTCAACATCAAACTATTCATATTCTGTGTCTTCGGGTAGACTTGAAATTTGGAAAACATCACTCGGCTTAGTTATTGAAAACAAAAAAGTCCTTGGCTTTGGGCCTCAAGGAGATAGATATGCTCTTTCAATAATTGCTGAAAATTTCAATGAAGCATCCTGGCAAAATAATGCTTCCAATTCATTAATTTATTCCATCATCTCAACTGGTATTTTAGGAATAATTTGTATATTTTTAATATATTTTTCGTTAGCAAAAATTTTGATTAGAACATTTTTTCGCTATTATAATGATACCAATCAAGATTATATAATTTTAATATGTTTTTGTATAATTTTATTGATACTTGCAAGATCTTTATTTGAAAATAGCTTTACAGTATTTGGAGTAGATTACTGCTTACTAATCTCATCTTATTTTGTTTTAAAATCCAAATTAAAATTAGACTAAATATTTATAAAAAATTTTTTTATTTCCTTTTTTTTTATTTGTATTTTTTTCTTGAATTTTAAATCTTTTTTAAAAATTTCTTTTTTGAAAATATTTAAAATTTTAGCTACATTTTTCTTAGAGAACTTAAAATCTATAAAATTGAAATTTTCACTATTAGCAATCTGATACTTTCTCAATTTTTTATCTACTAATAATCTACATTGATTATTATAGGCATCAATTGCGTATAATGAATATAAATTTTCTGGACCACAAATTGCAAATTTAGTTTTTCTCATTAACTTATGAACGTTATTTCTGGATATATATCCAAAATTAATAATGTTTGATGATTTTGTTTCGAATTTATCTCCAACTACACAAATAATTTTATAATTTGCTAGATTTTGAATTATTTTATTGAGTTGTTGATTATTTTTATTTTCGTGTTCCCTATAATAAAATATTAAATCGTATTTTTTTTTAGATTTACTATTTGTTTTTTTAAACCTAAAAGAATTAATAACATAATTAGACAAAAATTGACTTTTTATCATATTAAATTTTTCTTTAAGAAGATCTGTGGAAAATATAATTTTTTTAAATTTTTTTTGTATAATATATAAACTGATCTTATAAAAAAATGGAAAAAAAATTTTTCTTATAAATTTACCAGGATTATTATTATCTCTTTGAATTAAACTACCAGTTATAGGTCCTAAGATTGTATGTTTTGGTAAAATTAAAAAAATTAGAAAATTCCATAAAGGCAAATAATTTACATATATAAATTTTTTATTAAAATTTATTTTAATATAAATGCAAATTATTAAGGGAACAACATACTTGTGAATAAAACCTTTTTTATTCAAAAAATTTAAAAAAATTTTTTTATATGTTTTTTGCTTTTTAATACTTTGGTACATTCGAATGTAATCATTCGCGAGTACACCTTCTCCTGTGTTCAAAGAAAAATCACACCCAACAATAATATTTTGTTTCAATTTAAGACTTTTCACATTAATTTTTTCTTAAATTTATTATATTTCATGAAAATTAAGCCAGTTAAATAAGAAGTAAATGACACAAACAATCTATAAAATCTTCTTCTTGTATCATCTTTTAACCTCCATAAAAATTCTAGACCATTATTCTCAAAAAATTTAGGAATTGGTCTTTCCTCTCCAGAAGCCATTGTAACGGCCCCTCCAACACACAAAATCTTGAAGTGAGGGCTATATTCTCTTATTTTTTCAGACAATAATTCTTGTTTTGGAGTTGGTAATGTAATTAAAATTAAATCTGTTTCTTCAAATTTAATTTTGCAATATTTTTCAAAAATATTATCCACATTATCGTAAGGTAATTTAATATGTATAACTTTTCGACTATATAGAGACTCCAAATATAATTTGGACTTTTCAGATAAATTTCCAAGAACATAAATTTTATCTATTCTTTGTGGTAAAATAATATTTTTTATTAATGATCTACCAGGAAGTTTTGTGGTTTTTTTAAAAAATCTTTTTGCAAAAATACCATCGGGCCATAAATATAAATCTTTGTGTAATTTAATATGATTAAGATTATAAAACCCTATAAATGCCAAATTTAAACCTGATAACGAAAAATTTTTTTCAAATGGAATATTTGATAAATTATCTATCAATTTGAGCTCTAAATTTTCAGCTAGTTTATTAAAATAAAAGTCTAAGTTTTTAAGTATTTTTTCTTTGTTAAAATTTTTATTTAAATATTCATCTATTTGAAGTTGATTATTTATTGATAAAAGATTTTTATTATCTTGTGTTTTTCGTAAAAATTCTGACATTCCCTTAATGTCATCAGGAGCAAAGCAAACACCGCTGTTTGTTTCTTCAATTATTTTTTTAGTTTCTCCCTCTATCATACCAAGTATAAATTTCTTTGAATTTAAATAAGTTTGTAATTTTCCAGGTATTGTCCCAGATAAACCCTCTCCCTTAGATAAAGAAATTAACAATATGTCTGCTTTATTATGATGGTTTTTTACTTCATTAATTGGTACGTGACCTTTAAAAGAAAAATTTTCAATTTTTTCTTTTTTTATTTTAATTTTGATTTCCTCCAGTTTTCTTCCTGTTCCAATTATTGTCCATTGAATATTTTTTTCATTTTTTAACTCTCTTGCAACTTTAAATATATTATCAAAATTTTGTGCCTCACCTACATTTCCAGTAAAAACAATATTAATATTTTTTGGAGAATTATATTGAATATCTGTATATTGACTAATTGTTGTTTTTTTTTGATTTTTAAAAACTTCTGGCCATGCTGGAAAAAAATATATTTCTTTTTTGTGCGGCTTTACTTGCTCTTTTATTATTTTTATAAAAGTTTTAGATTGAGCAAGAATTATGTCATTTGCGATATAAATTTTAACAACAGCTTTCTTAAGAATGTTGTATAAAATTTTGTTTTTAATAATTGAGAGTTCTAGAAGAATATTGGGCCAAAGATCTAAAACCCATAAGATTGATTTTGCATTTTTAATTTTGGAAAAAAAAATAGATACTATAGAAACTGTTATAGGACTTGTAGCAAAAGTAAAAATAAAATCATATTTTCTTTTCCGCAAAAGAAAAAATCCAAAAAAAATCCCACTTAAAATAAAAGATAAATAGTTTAAAAATAAATTAATTTGATTTGAATTTCTTCTTAACCAAATAGGAACTCTGAAAATTTTAGCACCTTTATAATTTAAAAATTCGTTTTTATTTTTTTTATAATCTTCAAATATTTTACCTTGAGGGTAATTTGGTATTCCTGTTAAAACGTCTACTTTATAACCCTTATTGACTAAATCTTCCGCGATATCATTAATTCTGAATTGTTCTGGCCAAAAATATTGTGAAACAATTAATATTCTCAATTTACTTATACCAAACTTTATAATTTATATACTGAATATAGCTTTGAATTATATTTGAAACATTTTCAGAAACATTTGAAATTTTATAATCTGGATGTTCGTCATAATAAGATTTCTTTAGAATTAAATCTACCGAGTGCAAAATATCATCACATTTTAATCCTGAAATTAGAGACAAACCCCTCTCTAAACCCTCTTGTCTTTCAAAAGTATATCTTAAATTAATAGATGGAACTTTTAGAATAGAGGTTTCCTCAGTTATACTTCCGCTATCTGACATAATTAGTTTGCAATTTTTAATTAATTTTACATAATCAAAAAAATTCAATGGCTCTGAAAAAATAATTTTTTTGTTAATTTTTTTAATATTTTTTAACTTCTCTCTAGTTCTAGGATGTGTTGAAAATATAACTGGTATTTTAAATTTTGTTATTAATTTATTTAAAGATTTAATTATTTCATTTAAATTTTTATCTAAATCAACATTTTCCTCTCTATGAACAGAAGCTAAAATAAATTTGTTTTTATTTAATTTAAATTTTTCAAGTATTTTGCTTTTGTTAATTTGAGTTTCATAATAATTATAAACCTCAAATAGTGGACTACCAATTTTTATAATTCTGTCATGCTTAATTCCTTCTGTTAACAAATTCTGTTTTGCATAATTGCTATAAGTCATATTAATATCAGATATATGATCTACAATTTTTCTATTTATTTCCTCAGGAACTCTCTGGTCAAAACATCTATTCCCAGCCTCAATATGAAAAATTGGAATTTTTCTTTTCTTTGCGGAAATTGAAGTCAAACTTGAGTTTGTGTCGCCTAAAACTAATATTCCATCTGGTTTTTCTTTAATTATAATATTATCAATTTCTATTAATGCCTTTCCAATAAATTGAATTGGTGATTTATTGGAAATATTTTTAAGAAAATATTTTGGTTTTTTTATTTCCAGTTGGTGAAAAAAAATACTATTTAAATTTTTATCGTAATTTTGGTTTGTGTTTATTAAAATATGATTAAAATTTTTATCAAGTTTGTTTAATATACAAGACAACCTTATTATCTCTGGCCTTGTTCCTAGTATTGTAATAATTTTTTTTTTCATTTTAATTTATTCTAAAATTTATAATAATATGTATCAGGTTTTTTTCTATCAAATATTTCGTTAGCCCAAACTGCAAAAATAGCTTTTTCATTGCCAATGTTTTTTATTTTGTGTGACCACCCTGGTATTGTAAAAACTACTCTTTTATTATTTTTCCCAAGTCTCATTGAATATTTTTTTTTTGTAATCACATCTATAAAATCAAACTTCACCTTACCTGCAATTAAAAAAAATTTTTCAGTTTTTGTATCATGATAATGATTACCCCTAGTTTGATTTTTATTAATTGAAAAAAATGAAACCTGACCAATACTTTTATTCTTAAATAATTCTGTAAATTCACCTCTCTGATCTTCATTTCTTTTAACTTTGTAATAAGCTTTATTTTGATCCATAAAACTTAAGAATGTTGAATATAATTTTTTATCAAAATCATCTTTAATTACAGGTATTTCTGATTGTTTTAATTTTTCGTTGAAAAAATATAATTTTTTAGACAACATCTTTACAGATATTCTTTTTTGAGGAGATACTTCTCTAAATATTTTTTTAAAATTATTAACTTTAATAATATTCAAAAAATCATTAATCAAATCATCAATATATATAAAATTAATTTTTTCATTATTAATGATTTTAATTTTTTTATTATTTAAAATTTGATAACAAAAAGTTGCAATAACAGAGTTATAAAATGGTTTAGACCATTTTCCAAATATATTGGTTAGTCTATAAATACAAAGCTGAATATTTTTTTTATTTAGTTTAATTAATTCCTCTTCAGATTTTTTTTTCGAAATACCATAAGAGTTTTTTTTATTAACATGGATTGTTGATGTAAAAATTACTTTTGTTTTTTTTGTTTTATGTTTCAATATTTCACATATTTTTTTCGTTAATAAAAAATTTTTTTTTTTGAAATTAATTACTTTTTTTTCTCTATTTGCTCCTGCAAAATGAAAAATAATATCAGCCTCATTAATTAATTTAATAGACTTTTTATCAGTAGTATTTCTAGTTAATTTAGACAACTTTATTTTTGGGAAATTACTTAAACGTTGTTGTAAATTCTTTCCAATAAAACCGTCTCCACCAGTAATTAAAATATTCATTTATTAAAAAAAATTTAACACATAATTATTTATCAACAATCAAATCGCTTTTAATATAATTTAAAACTTTGATTAACTCATTCTCGTTTAAAATTCTTACATTATCTGAGCTATAACTTTTCAATAAATTATTTTTTTCTCCTTTATCAAAGTATTTATTATAATTTAGATCCCTAATATCACTAGGTATACAATAAAAGGAACTTAAATTTTTTGCTTTCGCAAGTTCTTCTGAAGAAATTAAACACTCATGTTTCTTCTCTCCATGTCTATTTCCAATAACGTTTATTTTCCATTTTTTTTTCTTCATAAACTTTATTACTGTATTAGCTAAATTTTTAATTGTTGTTGAATATGTTTTTTTTACAAAAATATCTCCATTTTTTGCGTTTTTCATAGCATAAATGACAAGCTTAATTGCTTCTGACATAGGCATTAAAAATCTTGTCATTGTTTCGTCTGTGATAGTAATAGGTTTGTTTTGTTTAATTTGATTAATCATTAATGGGATAACTGATCCCCTCGAGGCTAGGACATTTCCATATCTTGTCACACATATGGTTGTTGAGTTTTGTTTATTTAAGGATTTTGAGATTGCAACCTTCTCCATCATTGCTTTTGAAATCCCCATTGCATTAATTGGATAAACAGCTTTATCTGTACTTAAACACACAACTTTTTTAATTTTTTTTGCAATTGAAATATCCAATACATTATTAGTACCAACAACATTTGTTTTTACAGCTTCCATTGGGTAAAATTCACATGATGGGACTTGTTTATAAGCTGCTGCATGAAAAACATAATCAACATTTTCAAAAGCTATATTTAGGCTTGAGATATCTTTTACATCTCCAATATAAAATTTGATTTTTTTATTATTTAGTTTTTTTCTAAAATCATCTTGCTTCTTTTCGTCTCTACTTAAAATTCTAATTTCCTTAAATTTTAAATTATTTTTCAAAGCATATTCAACAAATGCTGAGCCGAATGAACCCGTTCCACCAGTAATTAATACTATTTTATTTTTAAACATAAAAATTATTTATACCATCCAGAGAATTTTTTATCATTTTTTTTATTATTTGGCGTTAAATACCCAATTATATAGGCATTAGCAATTATGATTTTATATAAAAAATTTGGAAAAAATATTTTTTTCTCTAAATATACAAATATTTTTTCTATATCAATTAAAATCTTATAAAAAAATTTTATTTTTTTTATTTTTTTTATTATAAAATTATTTTGAAATTTTATAAAATTATTTTCTAAAGAGGCTTTATAATTTAATCTAATTAAATAATCACTCCCTTCATATCCGACAAACTTTATCTTATTAAGATATTGCTCAAAATTTCTTTCATCATAATGAAAGACTAAAGGCTGACAAGGAAAAATTTTAAAATTATTTTGTATCAATCTATATCCAAACTCATAATCTTCAAATCCATATATATTAAATTTTTCATAAAAAAAAATTTTTTTATCTAATAACAGTTTTTTTTTAAAGGCCATATTCATAGTAACTATATTTCTTGGGTGTAAAAATTGTTTGAATAAATTTTCATTTTTTTTAATTATGAAATGCCTTGACTGTCTAAATTGTATAAATCTTTTTTTTATCAAATTTTTAGGAAATAATACTGATCCACAAAAAAAATAATCATTGCGCTTATATTTTTCCAATAAAAAATAATATTTCTCTAAAAATTTTTTTTCGGGAATACAATCGTCATCTAACAATACTATATACCTTCCTATGGCTGATTTTATACCTTTATTTCTTTTTTTAGAATGATTATTAATTCCTACATCAAAATATTTTATATTATGAAAATTATATTTATTAATTAATTTTTTCACCTTAATTTTTGCATTTAATTTACTCCCACCATCACATATTAAAATTTCATTTGCAATTTTAGAAAGAGATAATTTTTGTATAATTTTCTCTAGGTAAAATGGTCGATTATAGGTAGTAACTATAACTGAAATTATTGGTGTTTTTTTCATTTTGCAAATAATTAAACAAATTATCAAAATTACATAATATATTTATTTAATCATTTCTATTTTTTTTGATTTTAATTCAAAAATTTTATCACAATATTCAAAAATTTTTTTATTATGTGAAACTATAATTATAAGCATTTCTTGTTTTAATTTAGTTATATGACTTAATATTTGTTTTTCTGTTTCAGAGTCTAATGCGCTCGTTGCCTCATCAAGAATTAATATCTTTGGATTTTTGTAAATTGCTCTGGCAATTCCAAGTCTTTGTTGTTGTCCTCCAGATAGCTTTATTCCTCTTTCTCCAACATAAGTATTTTCCTTTTCCTCAAATTTTTCTATTACCTCATCAAGCTTAGATGAAGTTATCGCATTTTTATAATTTTCTAATATGAAATCCTTTTCATCTTGACCTAAAGTAACGTTATTTTTAATTGTATCATCTGATAAATAAATTTTTTGAGGGACGTACCCAATATTTTTTTTAAATACCTTGCTATTTTTTTTAATGTCTTCTCCATCCAAAAAAACTTCACCAACTTGTGGCGTTAAAAGTCCACATACAACATTTAATAATGTACTCTTTCCCGATCCATTATCACCTAAAATGCCTACGATTTGTCCCCGATTAAATTCTAGATCAATACTCTCTAATATTAAATTATTATCATTATATCCAAAACAAACATTTGCTAATTTTATATTTTCAAAAGATTTATTTGTTTCTTCAATTTTAACCTTTTTATCTTCTTGTTTTATAAAAGTATCATAATCCTTTAATTGACTTTTAAGAACTTGAATGCATCCATAATGTGCTTTAATCTGGTTTAGTGCTAATAAAATTCTATTGTACGATGGTAAAATTCTAAACATTCCAAATATAAATAAACCTAACAATGGAACAAGCTTTGTTGTTTCAAATTCAAAAAACAACGAAATATTAAATATTAAAGCAAATATTACTAATAACATTATTAATTCAATTAAATTTCTTGGAGACTCAATAATAAATGCTATTTTTCTTATGTTGTCTGAAGTTTTATAAGTGATCTCTTTAAATTTTTTAATAAAAATATTTTCTGACTGATCTAATTTAATATTTTGGATTATATAAAAACTATCTTCTAAAAATCTTATTCTAGAAGAATTGAATTTAGTCACATCCTCACCTAATTTTTTTAGTTTTTTTCTAAAAAATAGATAATAAATTACAAACATTGCCGATGATATAAAAAATAATATCATAGTTTCATAAGGATAATTTAAAGTAAGAAAAATAATTACTGTTAGAATAATTATAGTATCAGTTAGTAAATAAATTAAACTATCCATTAATCTCATAGCAAAATTGTCAACTTCCTTGATAATATTAGAATTAAAAAAAGATGAGGAGTTTTTTATAAAAAATAAATAATCTCTTTTAAGGTAGTAAGTAAATAGTTTTCCCGACAAATTATCGTTTATACTTTTATTTAATATATTTTTAAAATATAGAATTATTAAAGATAAAGATGATCTAACTACAAAACATATAAAAAATATGTTTATTAAGGTACTTTTAGAAATGCTTGTTTCAATATTAATTAATCTTAAATATTTAAAATCTACTGAATTTTTATTTGAAGAAAATAAACTAATTAATGGTTCAATAAGTGAGAAAGTTAAAAACTCAAATAAAGATAAAAAAAGTGCAAGAAGAGCCAATAAAATTATTACATTTTTCTGAGATTTTGTAATTAAGAAAAAAATATCTTTCATATATCTTTAATTATTTACATCTATATTTTAGAGTATTTATAATAATCACATCCATCAAATTCTGGTGAGTTATTTATTTGCATTCTTTTTATTTGTAAGAAAGAATTTTTATTTACTCCAAGTTTTAATATAAGTTTTTTTTTATATAAAAATAATCTTTTGTTATTTTTAAAATTTTTAAAAGTTGAATATGATAATAATTTAGACTTCCATATAAAAATTTTTTTATTTTTATAATTAATATATGCTCCAGGATATGGTTTGGTTAGGGCTCTAATCTTATTATAAACAGTTAAATTATCTTCTTTAAAAATATTAATTTTTCCATCTTTTGGTCTTCTTTTTTTAAAATATGTTACATGTTTTAAATTCTGTTTTTTTTTTTTAAAATTTCCTTTAACCCACTCAGAAATATTTTCAGAAAATATTTTTTTTGATGTAAAACAAATTTTGTCATAAACAGTTTTTACATCATCATTTTTACTTATCAAAAATTTTTCCTGACCAACAACATCTCCATTATCGTAATCCTTATCCATTATAAAAAAAGTGTCACCCCATTTTTTATATCCTAATATGATAGCCCAATTAACACATGCGGCCCCTCTTCCAATAGGTAACGGAGCAGGATGCTGTCCTATACATCCAAATTTAGGTAACTTAAGGATTTTGTCTGAAAACTTTTGTGACCAACCAGATTGTATTATTAAAGTTGGATTTATTTTTTTAATCCAATTAAAAACACTTTTGCTATTAATGTTGTTTACATAATGAACATTAATTCCATAATTTATTTTTAAATCATAATAACTATCATAATTTGATTTATTTATACTATTTTCTCTATTTAGGTTTACGACTCCCGAAAGTTCGATACCTTTAAATTTTTTTTTATTCAAAAAAAAATTTATTATATGTCTTCCAACATTTGTGCATGAGACGAGTACTACTTTAGATGTCATACTTTAACTTTATAGGAACAAAAGCCTCAGCAAAAGTGTCACCAAAATATGAGCCCCATATCTCATTTCTTTTAAATGTTAGATCAAATAACTTGTTATGTCTATTGTGTGCTGTTTCATAACATTTTAAAGAATTTTTTTTATTTTCAATTTCTTTACCTATATCAACGAATATACTTGGACAAAAATTATTTGAATTTAAATAAAAATTACTTTGAAACATCAAAATATTTTTACAATGTCTAGACGCAGTCTTACATATTTCAGATGCTGCAATGTGATCTTGGTTTAAGTCATGATCATAATGAATAAATGTTGTATCAATTTTTTTTTGATGGATTATATCCTCAATATACTGCATATATTCTTTTTTATAAGTAAGTTTAGAGCAACTAACTATTTTTTTATTTTCAATTTCTTTTACTCCTAAAATTTTAGAAGCTTTTGCACTAGATTTTTTTGAAGTTTTATAATCTATTTTTAGCTTTAAATTTTTAGATAATGTTACGTTATCAGTTAAAGTTAACTTGTAACTTTCGCCTCCATTTTTTGAAATTTTATTTAATGTGCCTCCTACTGCTAATTCTACATCGTCAAAATGTGCACCAATAGCTAAAACCTTCTTCATTATTTTATTTTTAAATTAAGAATATTTTTTTTATTATTATTTTTTTCTTTATTTTTAATTACATATACTACGTTTGGAATTATTTTAGAAAAATTCTTTTCTCTAGCTGGCACTAGATCATATAAAACATAATTATTTAAATAAGCTTTCATCATTATTAATGGACTCAATTGCAATCTATAATTAAATCTTAAATTTGTAACTTTTTGTACACTATTTATTTCATAAGTCACTGCTGTTCTATTTGTTTCAGATATAGTATTTTTAAAGAAACCTCTGTATTTCGCCTCTCTAAAACCAATTGCCTCTAATGTTACTGGATTATGATAAATAATTGGCTTCAAGAAGTTTAAAAGAGATTTTCTATGATAAATAGCTCCTTCTACTTGAAAATGATATTTCATGTGAAAATTCAAATTATCATCATCTGAATTCCAAGTAATGAACTTTGCTCTATTAATCTTATAAAATTTATAACTATTTCTTTTAGCTCTATAAATTCCCCTTAAGCCTAGTCCAAAGTTTGTTCTAAAAAAATATTTTTTTTTATTTTTTATTATTTTGTCTAATACACCACTACTAATATTAACTTTTCTATAAAATATAGTGTCATCAGTGCACAACATCACTAAATTTGATTTTTTTAAATTTAATATTTTTTCTAAGATTTGCTTAAAATTATCAAAATTTTTAAACATCATTGGATATCTAATTAACCAAAATAAATTAAAAATTCTAAAAAAATGAAAAAAATTTTGAAAAATAGATTTTTTTTGTCTTTTATAAAATTTAATTTTATTTCTATATTTTTTTTTAGTTTTAGATAGGAAGCATGGTGAGCTTGATCGTAATTATATATAATGTTAATTGGATAATTTATTAAATGACCTGTGTTTTTAATCAAAGCACTTATTGCATAATCTAATAAAATTGCTCTTTTAAAAGTGAAAAATATTACAGATATTTTTTTTTTCATGAATTATTTATAAAATTTGAATTTTATTATTTAATAAAATTTTATCATATTTAATTATAAATATTAATTTAAACGTATCATTTCTTTAATTTTTGGTATTTTAAAATTAGTAATTTTTTTAATTTTTTTATTACACATTATAGTATTAATAGGTCTTTTGTCGTTTTTATAAATACTCTCATAACCTAGGATTAATTCTTTTTTTAATTTTAAAAATTTAGCCAACCTAATAGCTAATTCGTATTTTGTAATTGTATCATCAGATCCTAAATTATAAGTTCCGTAAATTTTCTTTTTAATAAAAAATTTAATAAACTTTACTAAAGTTTTTAAGTGTATAGGATTATAAAGAATATTTACTGGAAGCTTTATTTTTTTATTATGTTTCAAATTATTCACTACCATTTGAGAAAAACTACTATAACCTAAATTTAATTTTCCAAAAAAATTTGTTCTAATTATTGTGTGATACTTTAACTTTTTAATTTCTAACTCTCCTAAAAATTTAGTTTTTGAATAATTGTTTGATAATTTAACATCTGTTTCTTTATTTTTTTTATTTTGTTTTCCATTGTAAATTTGATCTGTAGAAAAATGAATAACGTAAATTTTTTTATTTTTTTTTTTTATTGCTTGAACAATATTTCTTGGTATTAAAACGTTTCCTTTAAAACCATAAGAATAATTTTTAATACATTTATTTACGTTTGTTGATGCAGCACAATTTATTATTAAATCAGGATTAATTAAATTAATTATTTCGTAAACTTCGCGAAATTTCAAAAGATTAACTTTGTATTTGTTATTTTTCTTTCCTATTGAATAGATGCAAAAAAATGATTTTAATTCTTTTACAAGATAACTACCTAATCGGCCTGAAGATCCAAAAATAAGAATTTTTTTCAAATAAAATTGATGTGTTTTAAGGTTTTAGATAACTCAGAAGTTTTATGCTTGAGTTCTTCAAGATATTTTTGATTACTTAAATTTTTTTTAATTGTCCATAGTATTTTATTACTTTCATGAGGTTTGCATAGTTGAGTGCAGTTTTTAAATTTTTCTTTTTTATTGATAATATTCATAATCTTTCTTCTTTTTTCGATATTGTTCCATATTTCAGAAAATTTTTTATTATAAATACTTCCATATGAATATTTTTTATGTCCTCTGTGATTTGTGCAAACATAAACATTTCCGTCTGCACCTATGCACGGCTGGAACTGGGACCCTATGCATTCTTTGTAATTTCTTCCGTAGTTTTTTACATCTACAATTAAATCTTCAAGTTTATAGGCGTTACACTCAAATTTTGATCCTAAAATTTGTTTTGCTTCCTCCAAAATATTTGTCACTTTGTTTAACCAAAAATCGGAAGAGATTTGCATTTTTCCATTATCACTATTATTTTCAGATGATTTATTTCTTTCAATTTGAATTATCTCAGGTTTGAATTGGCAATAATCAACATCTATATTTTGAAATAATTTAGCAAAATCCTTTATTTCATTATAATTATCCTCAGTTACTACAAATCCAACACCAATGATTATATCTGATTTAAATTTTTTTTTGATATCAATGAGTGTTTTGATATTTTGAATAACTTTATCAAAGTTATTATTTTTATTTGTTTTTCTTAAATCATTATAAGTAGATGGAATTCCTGCATCCATAGAAATTCTAACCCACTTTAAACAATTTACAAAAGTTTCAAATAGATTAAATCTATCTATCAATGTTCCGTTCGTGAACATTCCCATTTCTATTTTTGAATTTTCTTTAATATAGTTTATTGCTTCACCCAAAAAAGGATTTTGGGTTGGTTCACCTCCTCCAGTCCAATTTATAGCCTTTATTTCAGTTTTAACTAAATCCTCAATAAGATTTTTAAAGATTTTTTTATCTAACATTGTTCTATTAAATAATTTTGTTCCTTTAAACTTCTGTAAATGTAAATGTCCTGAAATACAAAATGGACATGAATGATTACATGAATTAGAAGGATCAATTTCTATCGTGACTGGATCATATTTCTGATTATTAAAATATTTTTCAACTGTCCCTAAATGACATAAAACTTTATCTGAAGGATTAAATATTTTACTCATAGTTACTATTATACTTTTAATAATTTAAAATAAAACTATAAGGTTTATACTTTAATGAATAATAATATCAAAGTATTTATAATAAGCTTGAAAGGAAGTAAGAGACTTCCAATTTTAAAAAAAAGATTAAAACAACTTAAAATTAAATTTACAATAATTAATGGGGTAAATGGTATAAAATATTACAAACAAAAAAAACTACATTTAATTTTTGACAAAAATAAAACATTGAAAAATATAAATCTAAATATGTCTCCCTCAGAAATAGGAGCTGCTGCAAGCCATATAAAAACTTATAAACATATTGTTAAAAATAATATAAATCAGGCTATTATTTTTGAGGATGATGTATACCCGTCAATAAAAATAGGTGAATGGATCAAAAAAAAAATAAATGTAAATAATGACAAAATTTTGAGTTTTTATGCATACCCAAGCGGTTTTTTTAAAAAAAAACCTGAAAGGGTTGTTTTAAATTCGATTGGAATTCACAATGGAGTCACTCATCTTTATAATAACTCTTGTTATCAAATAAATAAGTTTACAGCTAAAAAAATTCTTAAAATTACTAGGGGAAAAGTGATTGGGTATGCTGACTGGCCATTTAATACTATACAACATAATATTACATGCTCAGTAACTCTGCCTTACATGGCTATTCCTAATGATAGAGGGATGTCTTATCTAAGTAGTTCAAGAGATAAAATTTTAGGAAATAAAAAAAATTTTTTTAAAAAAAACTTACCTGAAATATTTTATAAAAAATTATTAATACCATTTTATTTATTATTTATTCCATTTTTATTTAGAAAATATAAAAATTTTTATTTTTATATAGAACATTTTTTTTTAAAAAATTTATATGAATTAATAAATATATTTACAGGATTATATTTTGATCAAAAAAAATTATTTTTTAAAGAAGATCTATACTGCAGAGATTTATCTAGACAAGTGAGGAGTGTTTATAAAAATATTTATAAATTGTAATTTTTTAAAACATCTCTATATCAATTTTTTTATTTTTAATATCTACCAAACAATTTATTCTATTTAATATTCCAATTTTTTTGTTTTGATTAGCAAACCGTGTATTATTAAAATAATTTATTTTTTTATGATCAAGGATCAATGATACATATAAATTAGCGATTTGGTCATCAATTCTTAAATCAATAGCATCACACTTATTTAATTTTTTTAAGTCAAATTTAAAATTGAGATTTTTTTTTATGTTTTGATTTAGAGAAGATGGAAATGAATCTAATCTCATATTTCCTGAATTATAATCTGAAAATTTATAAATTGGGAAAATAAGCATTAGGATTAAAAATAATTTATTAATACTCAAATTATTTTCCCAGTTGATAAAAATTAGAATTAAAAAAAACAATGAAAAAAAATAAATTAATTTAATTGAAATATACAATTGATTTCTAAATGCAAAAATAATAATTAAAAGTACACTAAAAGTAGTAAAAAATTTTATAAATTTTAATTCATTTGTATTATTTAATAATAAATACTTTAAATTTTTAATTAAAAAATAAATAATTATCAAATTGAATGGAACGAGAAATAGTAAATTTAAAATACTAAATGAAGGATTAGATAGAAAATAAAAACCTACTAAAGAAGGAATTATTGTTAAAGGAATAAGATAATAACCGTTAAGAATATGCAAATCGAAGATGTTTTTTAATTTATATAATATTGAATTTTCTTGATTATTTATAATTTCTTTTATTTGAAGTACAGAGCCCTTATCTAAAACTAAATTTTCTTTACCAAGTAAATATGAGCCAAAATATCCCCACCAATCATTTGAAGCAGTAGACATATTAATTGACAAATTTATATACTCAATAAGGTCTTTAGATATTAAGATAACAAAAATACCCAATGCTATATAAAAATCATTGTTTAAAAAAATACTTCTTAAGTGAATCAAAAAAAATAAAAATCCAGCAAACATAATAACAATAGCTTGTTCGGGATATGTTAAAAATAAAGCTGATGCAACTATTGATAATAAATAAAGATTTATCTTATTTTGATGTTTCTCTAAAAAAATTTTTAAAATCAATGAAAAAAAAACTATAGAAAGTGAAAATACAATTAATTGTGCTAATGCATCGTTCTCAAATAAATAAAAAGACCATGTACTAATAGAAAATACAAAAGATATAAAATATGTATTTAATTTAGATATTGTTGTACTAAAACTATTTAAAAAATAATAATAAGCTGGAAATATTGATGAAAAAATTAAAACCTTCAAAGTAAATGCTAAAAGAAAAATATTTAAATTTTTAACTAAAAAAAAAGATCCCAATAACTGAGATGGTATCAATCTATGACCTATCTCAATTCCAGATATTGAAAAAAAATAATAAGATTTTTCAAATGGTATGCCTATTTGGTTCTTAAGTGACACAATATTTCTTGATAATTCAAAATTAGCAATTTTTAGAAACTCTTGATAATCGTTTTCATTAAAAACCAGTCCCATTGAAATTTGAGAAATCCAATCCCAATGATTTCCTCTAAAAACATAAAAATTGATTTCATATAAAAAAGTAATCAAAAATAAAATAAATATGATTGGAAAATAAAATTTAAAAAATAAAACTAAAATTTTTTTTAAAAATTCTCTTTTTTTTATGGTTAACAAAATAAAGCAAATAAATGCAAAAGTAAAAAATATTAAATTAGTTTCAAATAAACTTAAATTTAAGAAATTATAAAATAAAACTAAATTAAATATAAAAAAGCTTTTTCCAATAAAATAAGAAATTAAATAAGATGAGTTATCTTGTGAAAGTTTTGAAGAAAAATAAAAACCAATACATGAAAATGAGATAAAAACAAAAAATATTAAAAAAAGACAATAAGTTAAATCTAACAACATCAAAAGATACTATATTTTTTTTATATATTTACAATCCAAGACAATTTAAGATATGAAGTAAGCTTATACATTCATGAAAATTTTAATTATTATTTTAATAAATCTTTTATTTAATTTTTTCTACCTAAGAATATCTAAAAAAATTATTTTTACAAAATACCTATTAGGTAATTCTTTTTTAGCGATGTTTCTTATAATGACATATTTAATAATTTATGGCTTTAACAAAGAATTAATTTTAATTCATTTTCCAATATATTTTTTTGTGTTTATGAGTTTTTTTCTCACAATTGGTTTAAAATATATTAATAGCCCAAGTGAAGATATTTATGAAATTATAAAAAAACATAAAAAAATTAAAATTAAAAAATTAATAAAAAAAATAAAGGAAAAAAATATAATAAATTTAAGAATTAAAGATTTAATCAATCAAAAATTTATTAAATTAGAGAACAATAAATTAATTTTAACTGAAGATGGTAAGAAAATTTCAATATTTTTTAACTATTTAAAAGATACCTTTAAGGTAAAATGTAGAGGATGATTTAATGGAAGATTTTATTTTAATTTTTAATATTTTTTTTTATTTTCTGTCTTATAAAGTTATAAGTTTAAGTATAAAAAATATTTATTATTTTCCTTTCAGACTAAGAGATTTAGTAAATTTTTTCTTAAATTTATCAATTTTTATAAGTCTAAATTTTCAATTTAAATTAAATTATTTTTTTGAAATTTTTACAATTAATTGTCTGCTTTTATATTTTATCTTTCATGTAATTAATATGATTGAAACTTCTCCAAGGACAAAAATACTTATAGATCTAAAATCAAAAAAAAAATCTGACTTGAAGAATTTTAAAAAAAGTTATTCTGAAATTCATATTGTTCAAAATAGATTAAAAAGATTTTTAAGTACTAATCAAATAAAAATAAAAAATGATTTAGTTTTAATAAATAATGAAAAACAAATCAGTTTCCTTATAATCATTGAAAAAATTTTTAAGTTAATTAAACAAATTTAAAAATCTGTTTTTAAAACTTATAAAAGCAAGTCTAATTATATTATAAATCACTTTAATGCTATTGAGTAATTTAAAAGCAGCAGCTTTTCTATTTGGATCATAAACTTCTGTCTCAATGAACATAAAATTAAAATTTTTTAAATTTGATAATTTAACCCATAACTCAACTTGCCAACAGTGTGCATTAGTTTTAATTTCAATTTTATTAAGTGAGTTTTTTTTTATTATAGATAATCCATTATAATACGGTATTTTTAATCCAAACAAAAAATTTAATATCGGTGTATATGATTTTGTAAAAAACTCTCTAAAAAAGTTTCTTTTTGATTTGCTGCTATAATACGTGCTTACTATATCAAAATTTTTGTCTTTATTTCTTAAAAAAACTTCTAAAATTTTAATTATTTGAGAAGATGGATGAGCATCATCTCCAGGAAGCCACATTAAATACTCATCGTCTAACAAACTTAGTCCTGTTTTAACCGCACCCCCAAAACCTAAATTTTTTTCATTTTTATAATACTTTAAATATGATTTATTTTTAATTTCATCCTCAATAACTTTTCTAGAATTATCTGAACTAAAGTCATCTACAATTAAAATTTTATATTCCTTTATTGTTAATTTTTCACAAGACTCTTCAATTTGTGTAATGGTATTTAAAATCCTCTTTTCTTCATTATAACACGGAACTACAAACGATAACATGATTTATCTTAAAGAAAATTTACGTGTAAAGGCTTTTTCTCATTTGAGCCATATGGTAAAATTCTTTTTATATCCTTGATATGATTATCTAATGCCTCATTTACATAATGTTGTATTGGTAGTGTACCCATCATAGTTTCTGCATTAAAATTTGGAGATGATAAATAATTCATGATTTTCCAATACCTCTCAGACTTAAAAATATCTTTAAATCTTTCATCTGTATAATTACCAATATGAAATTTTGAATATCTGGCATTAAAAAACATTCCAGATGGGGCCACTAAACCACTTCCACTGATTTGTAATAAAAATTGTGGTCCGTAAAATCTTTTATAGGTTGGCTTGCCTTTATTTTTTATTTTTTCCCACTTAATAATAATCTTGGTGTTATCATTGCTATATTTTTCTGCCTCATTAAGACTTTCATACATTTCTTCATATTTGCTATAATCAACTCCTAATGTTCCAAATTCGTCATCAGAACAGTGCTTTATGACTCCATAATCTACCCCAAGTTCTGCTGCTAACTTAGCGAAAGGTATAATTTCATCTTTAAATTCTGGCATTAAAACCATTTGAATGCCTAAAGTAACCTTTAATTTTTTTCTTTTTTTTAGTTCCACTGCATATTTTATATTTTTCATTGCTCTATCAAAAACTTGGGTTTGAGTTTTATCTTTAAACATTATTTTTGCATAACCTTCGGGTGTGCCTGCTGCACATGTAAATCTAACCCAAGTTAAATGGGGTAAAACTTGTTCTATTTTTTCTGATTCCCATTCCCAGCCATTAGTGGCATTACCAACATCGATACCAATATTTGAAGCATGTTGTATAAATGGTACGTAGGCCTTTGATAGAGTACTCTCTCCATCAGAAATTAAGGAAACTCCTTTTACACCAATATCTTTAAAATCATCTAATAAATTAAGCGCTTCTTTAGTTTTGATATTTGCTCTCTCCTGGGGTTCTTGAACCATTGCATAACAAAAGGAACACATTGCACCACAGGCTCTTGTAAGGGCCATATCAACACTCACAGGAGCTACTCTTTCTCCATTTTCAAAAGCTTCAACTCTATCATAATGATAAGCAAGTTTATGGGAGTCCAAAATTAATTTTCCTTCTTTAGTATTTATAGAATTATCAGAATATATCTTGTCTTGGTTACTCATTATATTAATTTTCCCATCTTAATTTCAACACCTCTCAAATTTCTCAATTTACTTTTATCACCAACTGGTTCTAGCCAAATCGTAATACCTCTATCAATGTTCTTTTTTAAACTTTCCTCACAATCAAGCAATAAGCTACCTCTTATATCTGCTGGTATACTGTTTTCAATTTTTAAAATTACTTGCCCATCCTCAAAAGCATTAATTACACTAAAATCCTTATAACTATTATCTTTAGACAAGTTTTTCTTTACAATTTCTATTCTTTCATTTTCATTGAGTTCTTTCCAAGAGTTTTGAGGTGTTGGAGTATCAGCAAATGCTGTTTCTTTATTTATCGGATTATTCATAATAAAACAATTAAACCTTTATCAATTAAATTTAAAAAAGCTAGAAATACTTTAAAAAGGCCCTAAAAAACTTTTATCCGGCTGGTCTGCAGGTATATTGGGAATATCTTTGTTGCCAAAAAGTATTTTTTTGTTACAAATTTTTGATATTTTTTTCAGTGTTTCTCTTAATGTAGGATAAGAATATTTTGCTAAAGTCACTGTAGATGGAATTGGTGCATCCGCATTTCCAACTCTTAAGACTTTTACTTTCCCACCTAATTTATCATTTATCAAAGCTGAGATTTCAGCACTAACACCATATTGCATCCATCCATTATCAATAATAACGACTTTTTTTGTTTTTTTAGCTGAATTTATTATTTTAGTTGTATCCAATGGTCTTAAAGATAATAAATCAATTATTTCAGATGAGATATTATTTTTATTTAGAATTTCTTTAATTCTAAGAGACATTAAAACAGTATAAGAAAATGCAATAATAGTTACATCTTTACCTCTATTTACATATCGTGATTTTCCCAAATTTAACTCAAAATATTTTTTCGGGACATTAGCAACTGTTTCATGCAACCATCTATGCTCAAAAAAAATAACAGGGTTATTATCTTTTATTGAAGCATTTAATAAACCTTTTGCATTAAGCGGATTGCTAGGGCACACAACTTTTAAACCAGGAATATGTGCAAACACGCTTTCTAATGATTGTGAATGTTGTGGGCCTTGTCCCCATCCCCTTCCAATAATAAGCCTTATTACAATCGGCATTGGTTTTTTTCCTCCACTCATATAAAACCACTTAGCTGCTTGATTAACTATTTGATCCATAGAAAGGAGTGAGAATTCGACTCTTTGATGAACAATTACAGGTCTTTTACCTTCTAGGGCAACTCCTAAAGCAAAACCTGTAAAGGAATTTTCACAAGTTGGCATATCAAAAACTCTATTTTTTTTAAATTTTTTATTTAATCCTTTTGTTGTTCCAAAAACCCCTTTGGGATCATCAACTCCCAATCCAATAATTATTACATTTTTATTTTTTTTCATTGATTGCTCTAGAGCCTCATTGATAGATTTTGAAAAACTTTGAATTCTTTTAGGCATAAATATCTTTTTTTAATTCATCAAAATTAGGAAATTTTGAATTTTCAGCAAATAAAAAAGATTTATCTATTTCTGTTTTTATCTTTTTTTTAAAATTTTCAATTTCTGCTTTTTTAATAAAATTATTTTTAATTAAATATTTTTCTGCAATTGCTATAGGACATTTCTTGATCCATTTACTAATATATTTTTTTTCTCTATAATTTAAATTATCATCATTGTTTGGACCACAATGTTCTAAATGTCTAAATGTATCAAATGAAATTATATAAGGCTTTGACTTAGACCTTACAGTATTTATAATTTTTTTTGTTTTTTTATGAATTTCGAATACATCATTTCCATCAATTTTTTTCCCATCAATACCGACTCCATTAGCAATTTTAATTATATCTCTTTTTGTTGACTGTCTTTTTAATTTATTTGAATAAACAGAAAAATTATTGTCCTCACAAACAAATAACACAGGCAACTGATGCAATGAAGCAAAATCTAGACTTTCCAAGAAAACTCCCTCCTCTGTTGCTCCATCTCCAAAGAAAATTACACATAAATTTTTTTTTCTATTTAGCTTAATTCCCCAAGAAATTCCGACACCTATAGGTATGGTACTTCCTACTATAGGAACTGCTGCCTCAACACCTGCCTCTAAGTCAATTAAGTGCATGGATCCACCTTTACCTCTTGCACACCCAGTTTTTTTACCATGTAATTCTGCAATCATTTTATTTAAATTACCACCTTTAGCCAAATAGTGAGCGTGAGATCTATGAGCAGTAACTATTTTATCATTGGTTTTTAAATTACTTGAAATTCCAACTGGAACCGCTTCTTGTCCAATTGATAAATGAACAGGACATCTCATTTTTTGTAGATTATACCTGTTTGCTATTTCTGATTCAATTAATCTTATTCTTAAAGTATCGTAAAAAATTTTTTTATATTTTTTTTTCATTTATAAAAATTATTAATTAGATTGGTGATATAAATTATTTCTTTTCTTTTTAAATATTGATTAATTGGTAAAGTAAGAATTCTTTGTGATTGTTTTTCACAGATAGGAAAGTCACCTTTTTTGTATCCTAATTTTTTTGCTGCAGGCTGTAGATGAATAGGAATAGGGTAATGTATAGCTGTTTCAATGCCCTTATTTTTTAAAAAAGATCTTAATTTATCCCTATAATTTACTTGAATTACAAAAGTATGATAAGTGTTAAATTCATGTTCGGTTTCCATAGGAAAATATATATATTTGCGGTTTAAATAATTTTCATAAATTTTAAAATTATTTCTTCTTTTTTTTATTAAGGTATTCAATCCATCTAATCTAAAATTCAAAATAGCAGCTTGAATATTATCCATTCTAGAAACATATCCAAAATTCTTAACTTTATTTCTATTAGTCATTCCGTGATTTCTTAAATCTCTTATATAACTGCTAATTTTGTTTGATTTAGTTGTTAAATATCCGCTATCACCTATTGCATTTAAATTTTTTAAAGGATGTGCAGAAAAACAACCAAAATCTCCAAAATTTCCAGCATGTATGCCTTTATATTTTGATCCGATTGCTTGGGCTGCATCTTCAATAATCTTTAAATTATATTTTAATGCTATTTTTTTAATTTTATCCATCTTGCAAACTCTACCAGTCAAATGGACAGGCATAATCACTTTTGTTTTATTTGTTATTTTTTCCTCAATTTTATCAGGATCCATGTTTTGATCATCTAATACATCAACAAATACAGGCTTTGCACCTAAATGAACGATTACTGAAGTGGAGGCTATAAAAGAGTTTGGTGTAGTTATTACCTCATCTCCTCTTTTAACTCCTGCAGCATATAAAGCTAAAACTAATGCATCTGTTCCGCTGTTCAATGATATGCAATTTTTTGAATTAGTAAATTTACAAATTTTTTTTTCAAACTTTTCAACAAATTCTCCTCCTACAAACTGTCCTGATTTAATAACTGATTTAAATAATTTTACTAAATTTTTTTCTTCTTGTTTTGATTGTTTTTGTAAATTAATATAATTAATTCGCATTATAAAAAGACTTAACAGTATTAATCACATAATCTATTTCTTTTTTTGATAGATGTTGATCACATGGAAAAGTAATAATTTTTTTTGTGTGTGCGTCTGTAACAGGAAAATCTCCTTTTTTATGCTTTAAAAATTTTAGAGCTTCTTGTCTGTAGATTGGTATTGGATAATGAACTTTAGCCTCTATACCTTTCTTAAGACAATGCTTTAGTAACTCATCTCTTTTTTCAGCAAAAATGATATAAAGATGATAAACAATTTTAAAATTTTTTGGTCTAGGCGGAATTGTAATTTGAGGCAAAGAACCTAATTTTTTATCGTAATAATTGGCATTTTTAATCCTATCATTTGCTATTTTTTTTGCTTTAGGAAGTAACCAATTACCAACAACCGATTGGAATGTATCCAATCTAGAATTGTAGCCACATATTTTGACAGTATCTCTATTTGATAAACCATGGTTTCTTAATAGTTTTAGTTTTTTATAATGTTTGTAATTGTTTGTAGTAATTATGCCTCCATCAGACCAAACATTTATATTTTTTAATGGATGCAAAGAGAAAGCACCAAATTCTCCCCAGGATCCAGAATTTTTTCCATTAATATTTGCTAGAATAGATTGGCATGCATCTTCTATAATTGGTAGTTTATATTTTTTTGAAATTTTCATTAACTTGGGCATATATGTCATATAACCAGTAAAATGTACTGGAACAATTGCTTTAGTTTTTTTATTAATTTTTTTCTCTATTAAATTTGTATTCATACAAAATGTATCATCACAATCCACAAAAATTGGTATTGCTCCAAGTTCAGTAATTGCACCAACTGTAGCTACAAATGTATTAGCAGCAGTAATAATTTCATCACCTTGTTTTACCCCAATGGCTTTTAAACTTAACTTAATTGCATCAGTTCCTGAATTTACACCTATTGCGTATTTAACTTTCATTAATTTAGCAAAATTTCTTTCAAATTTTTCTAAAGGCTTTCCTAATGTGAAATCACCAGTATCGACAAATTTTTTTAAATCTCTCCATAACTCAGGTGCATTACCAAATTGTTGCTTTAAATATGAATATCTAACATGCATTATTTTAACTGAATCTCCTGCATTTTTTTTATATTAAAATATATTGAGTTATCAAGTGAACCTGGTAATTTATTTTTTTCAAATGCATCTCTTAAATCTTTGACAGCATCTTCAATGGTAAAGTTTGGAACAAAATTAATTATTTTTTTTATTTTTTCTGATGAAATATGGTAGGACCTATTATCATTTGTTTCCTCTTTGTCTATTTTAACATCATCTCCTACTACTTTTTTTACAATATTTGCAATTTCTTTAACTTTCATATTATCATAACCGGCATTAAAGATTTCACCATTAACTAATTCTGCTTTTGCCTCTATTACATTTAAATATACTCTTGCCATATCTTTTATATGTATGTTTGGCCTTAATTGCTCGCCGCCTAAAATTTTTATTTTCCTTTTATTGAACGCAAGATTAGTTAGAATATTGACTACTACGTCAAGTCTCTGTCTTTTAGCATAGCCACAAACAGTTGCTGGTCTTATAATTACTGTCTCAAATTTATTATCCTTGTATTCAAGTAATATTTTTTCACATTCAACTTTAAATTTTGAGTAATCTGTTAAAGGTTCTAGTGGTAAATTTTCACTGACGTTTTTTTCTTTTTTAATACCGTAAACAGATGAAGATGAGGCATAAATAAATCTTTTTACATTACTATTTTTACATATTTCAACCAGAGGTCTGAAACAGTCTAGATTTATAGATTTACCTAATTCCGGGTTTAGTTCAAAACTTGGATCATTTGAAATACAGGCTAAATGTATTACAGCATCAAAGTCTCTAATAATGTTATCTAACTTTTTAATATCTCGTATATCGCCCTGAATTAAAGTTAAATTTTTATCTTGATCCAATACATTTTTTCCATAAATAAATAAATCATATACAGACACTTTGTAGTTTTGACTTAATAGTGTTGGAACTAACTCAGATCCTACATAGCCACCACCACCAATTACTAAAATATTTTTCATTTTTATTTTAATATAAATTCAATTGTTCTTAATAAATTTTTTCTTTCTAGATTTTTACTATTACCTATATTTTCAACTGCACTTGCACCAGCTAATGATCCTAAAAATAAAGTAAGATCAGAAGGTACTTTAAGTTTTAGACATAAAGCAACTAATGCCAACATTGTGTCTCCAGCACCTACCTTATCAACAACTTTGTTAGAAAATGCAGGACATTTTATTACCTTTTTATTTTTACTTTCAAGTAAAAATGCTCCATTGCGTCCTCTGGTTACAATTAAATTTTTGATATTGTGCTTTTTTTTTAATATTTGTGCTAAAAAATATACATCACTCAATTTATCTCTCATCTCATGTCTTAACTCTGTTTCATTTATCAATAAAGTATCAATTTTTTTATATTTTTCTAAAGAATGATAGCCATAATTAGATGCATTTACTTGAGCATTTAAAGCTATAAATTTTTTTAATTTAGAAATTTGTAATGCTGATTTTTGAGAAATGAAACCATGACCATAATCAGAAATTATTACTAAGTCTGATTTTAAATTATGTTGTCTTGTTAAATTAATTAATTTATTTGAGGAATTGAGGTCTACAGATTTATCATTCATACTGTAAACACCAAATAGTTTATTTCCGGAAATTAAATCTATAAATCTTTTCTTTAAAATTGTAGGTCCATTTTTTTTTATGATAAAATTTGTTTTAATATTTTTACTTAAATTTTTTTTAATGAATTTCAGATAATTTTTTTTATCGCCTATACATGATATAAAATAGTTTTTATCACAAAATGATGAAACATGGTTTGCTATAGCACCCGCACCACCTAAATAAGTTTCTTTGAAGTCATCTCTTATTACCATGTGTGGTTCTTTACCTGATTTTCCTAGAACCTGACAAAACACATATTCATCTATAATGGTTTCACCAATGATGATTGGTTTTAATTTTTTACATTTATGAAATATATCAACAATATCTTCATAAGAGTATTTTTTAGAAATATTTTTTAAAAATTTTTTTTGTTCATCATTAAATAAAATTTCGCTTTTATTAATTAAGTTACTTGAACTATAAGTTTCATCATTCGAATAGAGAATTTTTCCATTATTTTTTTTTAACGCTTTAATTTCTTTAAAGATTTTTTTTGTATGATCTTTTGTATTGTCTTTATAATCTGGTCCTTTAAAATAAATATCAGGTTTAACTAAATTAATCATCTTTTCAGCTGATTCTGTTTTACTTATTATGACAGCATCAACTATACTTAGAGACTGAATCATTTTAGCTCTTACATCTGTATTGAAAATTGGTCTGCCAGGACCTTTATTTACAAATTGATCAGATGTAAGTGACACAATTAGAAAATCACCAACTTTTTTTGCACTTTCAAAATGTTTGATATGACCAACATGCAATAAGTCAAAAACACCATGGCATAGCACGATTTTTTTTTTCTTAAGTCTTTCTTTAACTAATAATTTAAGAATAGACTCAGATGATTGAATTTTGTTGACCATAATTTGCTAACTTTTACTAGTTTTATCCAATTATTAAATAAAAATTATAAAAAAGAGGGATATTTTTTTATAAAATATGGGTCAAAATAAATTTTATTTCTTACTTTTAAAACATTTTTATTCATATTTGATGAAATACCATGTGAAAGATAATTTTGTTTTTCTATTTTATAAATATTTCCATAGTTTTTCCAAGGACTGCTATCAAAGCTATTCAGAAATCTAGTAATTGATTCATACAATTCATCATCAGAATTATCAAAATATTCTAAATTTAAGTTTTTAATTCTATCAATCCCATCATAGTTAATTCGAGGATAAATTTTATAATAATCCTTAATAGAAAAAATTTTATTTTTTTTCTTTAAAATTTTAGGCAAAATAATGGATAGATTATTTTTTAAAACATAATCAAAAGGGGACCAATTAATTAATAAACTGGGTTTATCAATCGTAAGCATCATATGTGTAATTCCTGATGTTGTGCCTATATGACCTAAACAATTATTTAATAATAAAATGTCATTCTTGGCATTTTTAAATTTTGAATGGGGATAATTGTAAATATTTTTAAAACTTGAATTTAATTTTTTTAGATTTGAGCCCCCTAGCAAAACAAACTTAAACCTATCTTGTTTAATTTTATCAATAAGACTTAAAATTTTATTTAAATCAGAGTTTCGAATTTTTGAATTTGAATCCTCTAAATGAAAACCAGGTTGTCTTATATGAATAGTAATAATTTCTTTCTTTATTTTCATGGATTTACATAATATTTCAAATTCTTTTCTTTCTTTTTGGTAAGAAAACTTTTTAGTTATTGATAAATTTGTCCTTGCTTTTGCCTGCATAAACTCAAAAAAATTATCTGAATGATAAAAATTTTTAAATTTATTTACATACCAATATCTCATGTTGAGATTTTTATTAATGAGTTTCTTAGAGTAAATTTTTTCTTTAATTAAAATTTTTTTATATTTTTCATATAAATAAATATTGCAAATATCTTTTCTTTTAACATTGAAACTTATTTTTTTTATTTTAATAATTTTACTCAAAATTGCTTTAATCAATGTATCAATATGGACCATATGACCTATGGCTTTGAACCACCAAGAATCTAAAGAAACTTTTTCTGGTTTTAAACCTTTAAAATTAATAATTAATTGTGCTTGATACAATTTATTTAAAAAAGGAATTTGAATATCACAGAACATAAACTCTAAAATAAGTTTTTCTAAAATGTAAATATTTTTTTTTACGATTTTATCAGAAAATTTTTTTGAATAATTATTTTGAAACGAGTTTACAAAATTAACCAAATCATAATAATCTTTATCAAATAAAATTTGATCTTTACTTCTTAAATTTTTTGAAATCTCAAAAAATACAATTTTTGTTATTAGAAATTTAAATGATAAATTTTCATTTAGATTTTTTTTTGATAAGTGAATAAAACATTCTTTAGATATGCTGTGAAGACCTACTCTAATAGAATTTTTAAACAAATGATAAACAATAAAATTAGGTAAAATTTTTTTAAAATAGGATATAAATTTTACTGATAACCTTTTTTTAAAAAAATAATAAATAGTATCAAAAAAACCCATTATTTTTGTTTAGAACCAAGATATAAAAACCATTTTCTGGTAGCTTTTTTAATTTTTCTAGGTGTCCATAAAGGAGCATCTTTCCAATGTGATAAATTTTCTAGAAGTTTATTTATACCTTCCTTAATATCTACTTTTGGATACCACCCTATCTTTCTCTTAATTTTAGAAATATCTGCAAATGTTATTTGTGGCTCACCTGGTCGTTTTGGAATAAAAACTTTTTTTCCTCCTAAAATACTAACTATCTTATTGACACTTACTGTTTTGCCGCTGCCTACATTAAATATTTCTCCAGATACTTTTTTATTTTTTGATACAGCCACAATTGAATCAACAATATCTGACACATAAGTAAAGTCTCTAGTTTGTTTCCCACTACCTACAACTGTAAAAGGCTTACCCGAAATTTTTTGTGCCAAAAAAACTCCAAATACTGCACCATACGTGCCCGAGGTACGGGCTCTTGGTCCATAAACATTAAAAAATCTTAAAGATGTAGAATTAAGATTATAAATTTTTGAATAGTGCATTACCAATTCCTCACCCAGTCTTTTAGTAAGTGCGTATGGATATTGTGGATCTATTTTAGCATTTTCAGATGTAGGATATTTTTTAGGAATTCCATAACTTGATGATGAGGCAACATAAATAAATCTTTTAATTTTATTTTTAACTGATGAGTTCAAAATATTAAGTGTTCCTTTTACATTTACATCAAAATATAGTTTTGGATTCTCAATACTTGGCACTATATCCGCCATAGCAGCTAAATGAAAAACATTATCAACACCTTTGAAGTATTTATCTATTTTTTTTTCGTTTAAAATATCTTGATTTACGATTTTTATTTTACTTTTAATATTACTTAAATTACTTTTTCTACCAATTGAGAAATTGTCAATTACAATTACTTTATGATTTAATTTTAAAAGTTTCTCAGCTAAATGACTTCCAATAAAACCTCCTCCACCTGTAATTAACGATATCATAAAAAAATTATTATAGAAAAAAAATCAAAAAAAAAGAAAAAAATTAATTTATTATTTAATATTTTCTATATCATTTATTTTTTTTATAATCATATTATTTATCAGTTTGCTAGAGTATCCTGATTGATGAAATTTATCTTGTAATAACAGATATCCATCTTTAATTGAATAACAATTCAGCTCATCACAAAATATAGGATTTAGATTCAAAAAGTAAACCTGTTTTGTCTTAGATTTAATAAAATTTTTAAATTCAACATATTCCTTTAAATGTAAGTTATGTATTTCTCTATCTTGTTTAAATTCCATAATTTGTTTTTCTTTAAACATATTCACTAATCGCATGTTACCTTGAGAAAAATTATAAGGATTTTCTATTACAGGAATTGGACTTAAAAAAATAATTTTATTATTATTTTCAATCAGTCTCTCAAAATAATTTAAAAAATTTAGTCTTTCTTTTGAAAATTCGAAAATTTGATTTGGATCATTGTAAACACCATTTATTATCAATATTGAGTTATAAAAATTTAAGGACTTATCAATCATATATTCGATTCGTGAGTTAGTATTTTTAAACTCAATTTTTCCAGTAGTAATAATATTTAAGTTTTTTTTGGCTCTTAAAGTTTTTTCCTTCAAATCATTTATTAAAAAAGCTGAACGACTATCGCCTAATAAAACAACATCTTTCTCATAATTTCCAAATTTACAAAATTTATTAATCTTAATTTCAAATTTTACAAAACAATTTCTATATTCTTTTGAATAAAAATTAATTATTGAAAGTTTATTTTTTAATTCTTTTGGAATTCTATCCTCAAATCCTTTTTTTGAAAATGAAGAAGCCGAAAAAAAGATAATTATTGCAATATTAATTATTAAAAAAAAAACTACTTTATTGAAATTTACTTCTTTACTTCTGAAATATTTTTCAATTAAAAAATATGATAATATTGATAAAGAAAAAACAATCACAATTATTAATATTTTGTCTAAAAAGAATGTAAGATAGGCGCTTCCTGAAAAATAAACTCTATAAAAAGCAAAAATTGGATAGTGCCACAAATAAAGAGAGTATGAAATTAAACCCAAAAAAACTAAAAACTTTGAAGACAAAATTTTGGTTATTATTTGATCTTTATTTATAAATAATAAAATACAACAAATAGCAACTACCGGAAACAAAGTTAAAATAGAAGGATGTTTTGTCTGTTGATCAAAAATTAGAAATGAGAAAATTAAAATCAAGAAGCTAAAGTTTACTAAAATATTAGATAATTTTTTATTTATATTGTTAAAATAATTTTTATATTGGAAGCAAGCTATTAATGATCCTGACATCAGTTCCCAAAATCTTGTATGAATAAAATAAAATGATTTTGAAATATTAGTTTCAGTCTGAAAAATTGCTAACAGAATACTAATAGAGATAATGGTAAAAATAAAAAAAATTAATTTCTTTTGAAATTTATTAAACAATAATACAAAAAGAATTGGAAAAATTAAGTAAAACTGCTCCTCAACTGATAATGACCAAGTATGTAAAAATGGATTAAAGATAGAATCGACAGCTGAGTACTCTTGTCCTGAAAAATAAAAATAAAAATTAGATGTAAATCCAATTGTATAAATTATTGATTTTGTAAAATCAATTAACGAGTTAGGCAACAAAGTAAAATATGCAACAGGAAGTGACACAGTAATTACAAAAAATAATACTGGTAATATCCTTCTAACTCTTCTTTTATAAAAATTAACATAGGAAAAATTTTTAGTTTGATATAATTCCTTGTAAATTATCGATGTAATTAAATATCCAGAAATAACAAAGAAAATATCTACACCAAGGTAACCTCCAGTTAAAAATTCATTTCCAAAAACAAAAATTTTTGCATGATATATTATCACTGAAAATACAGCTATGGCCCTTAATCCATCTATTTCAGGTCTATAATTTATTTTAATTAAATTCATTAAAGTATTTTGGAATTTTCTTTAATATAATTAATTTTACAAAATTTTACGCGTATTATAATTTGAATACTTAAATCTAATCCACTGAGAAATTAAATGCATAAATGAGGAAAACATATCTTCTGTAATTCCATAATTCATACAATCTAAATTATAATGATATTTGACTTTGTGTTTTAATTTTTTTTTTAAAAAACCTGTAATAAATATTGTGTCTATTTTTTTTGAGTTAGCTTTTTTTATTAAATTTAAAATATTTTTTGATGTGCCTGAGCAACTAAATATAAATATTATATCACCCTTATTTCCATAATTTTCTAGCTGAAAATCAAAAATATTTTCATATTTCATATCATTTGAAATTGCAGTTATTAATTCTATAGAGTTTGTCAATGAATAAACCTGGGGTATCATTTTATTTTTTGATGAAATTTTAATACCTTTATTAAAATCACATAAAAAATGATTTGCCACTGCTGCAGATCCTCCATTGCCAGCAACAAAAATTTTTTTTTTTGATTTAATGCTTTTTTCAATAAAATTTGAAATTTTAATCAGCTTTTTTTGATCAACTTTTTGAATTAGTTTTAAATAATTAAAAAAATAATTTTTAAAAAACTCTTCTTGCAATTTTTTTTCATTCTTTTTCATAATTATATATTAATATCTTTCTATAAATTTCATATTACTTATAGTAAATATTTACCTTTTATACAGGTTAATAATATATTTTAGTAAATGAATTTAGATTTAGTTATTGTTCTTAAAACAGAAAAATCTGACCGAAATGAATTAAATAAAACAATCAAACTGAAATTATCAGATAAAAATTATCTCAATAAATTTCTATATTATGTCACAAAATTTGATTTTGAAAATATATTTATTTTTTATGACAATAAATCTATTAAAATTGAAGAAAGTTATAATACAAAGATTATAAATTTTATAGAAATTAAATCTTTTAAAATAAATAAAAAAGATGAAATAGATAAAATTTATAAGCAAATTTCAAACAAAATAAAAAAAAAATCAATAATAATTAATTCAAATTTTATCAAAAATTTTAAATTTAATAATTCGTTATTTGAAAAACTAAACAAAATTAACAACTTAAAATTTTATAAAAATAAATGTTTATTTTTTCCTAAAATAAATAATTTATTAAAACCTAAAAACAGAAAAAAATTTGAAAAAATATTAGAGGACAAAATATCAAATTTAAAATTTATTTCTGAAAAAGTCTCAAATAAGAATGAAAAATTAGAAAAAGCAATTTTTCTAGATAGAGATGGTGTGATTAATTACGATAACAATTATGTCTACCAATGGTCCAAATTTAAATTTAGGCCTGGAGTAATACAGGGGCTCAAAAATATTATGAAATATAATTATCTATTATTTATTGTAACAAATCAGTCAGGTATCGGAAGGGGATATTTTAGTGAAAGGCAATTCTATCAACTTCACAAAAAACTTAAACAATTTTTGTGTAAGAAAAAAATTTTTATAAGTGAAACACAGTATGCTCCATACCATCCAAACGCTAAAATTAAAAAATATAGAAAAAAAACTCAGTTAAGAAAACCTGGAAACTTAATGATCAAAAATATTCTAAAAGTCTTTACTATTGATAAAAAAAAAAGTTTTATGATGGGAGACAAGCAAAGTGATGAAATTGCTGCAAGAAAGAGTAATTTAAAATTTTTCTATAGCAAAGGAAATTTTAATACCCAGATTAAAGAAATAAATATGTTAATAAAAAAAACTAAATAAAGTTTTCATTTATATTTAATTGAAATGTTTTTATTTTAATATATCTAAACTTTAAAAAATATGAAAACAAAAATATTATGCATAGGTCTTGGTAAGCTTGGTTTGGTTTTTTCACAAGTACTTGCTGAAAAAGTTGGTGAGACATTTGGTTATGATATAAATAAAAAAATAATATCATCGATAAAAAAAAACGAAAAAAATATTGAGCCTAACCTTAATAACTTAATTAAAAAAAATAAAAAAAAATTTTCTATTGTTAAAAATCTTAGTGATGGTATAAAATCTACAGATGGTACGTTTTTAATATTACCTACTCCATCAAAAAAAAATAATGAATTTGATAATAAATACATTATCAACTCTTTGAATGAGATTGGTCCATATTTAAAAAATAAAAAAAATTATCTTATAAATATTACATCAACAGTTAATCCTGGTTCATGTGAAATTTTTATAAAAATCCTTGAAGAAAAGTTTAAATTAAAACACGGTAAAAATTTTATATTAACATACAACCCTCACTTAATAGCTCTTGGCTCTATATATAATGACATTTTAAAAAGTGATTTAGTTTTAATAGGTTCAAATTTAAATCAGGGATTTAAACTACTAAAAAATATTTATAAGTTTTTTTACCCAAATAACTTAGCAAAATTAAAGATGCTAAATTTAAAAGAAGCTGAAATTTCAAAAATTGCTATAAATTCTTATATTACAATGAAAATTTCATATACTAATTTGTTAAGTCAAATTTCAGATACAAATAAAAATATAAATACTTCAAATATATTAAATGCGATTGGAAATGATAAAAGAATCGGAAATAAATACTTATCTCTTGGTGCTATGTTTTCTGGACCTTGCTTTCCCAGAGATAATTTAAATTTTATTCAATTTCTAAAAAAAAATAAAGTAAATTATTCACTACTTAAGTCTACAGACGAAGTAAACAACATTCAAATTCAAAGATATTTAAAAATTTTTAATAAAGAAAAAGATAAAATTAAAAGAAAACCAACTATAGGATTATGTGGTTTAAGTTATAAAGAAAATACACTAGTACAAACGAAATCTCCTGCTATTGAAATTTTAAATAAACTCAAAAAAAAATATAATATACTATTTCATGACACCAATGTTCCTGAAAACTTTAACAACAAAAAGTTTATTAAGAGTTCTAAATTATTTTTTAACTTAAGTGATATTATATTTGTGTGTTACAAAAATAATAAATTTCAAAAACTTGGAAAATACAAAACTTCAAAAAAAAAAATAATTATTGATTTGTGGAATTTCATAAATACAAAAAATAAAAACGTAATTATAAAAAAAATTGGTATAAGCTAAAAAATACTTTTCAAATTATAAATTTGATATAACTCTTTTTATAAATTTTGTTTCCTTTTCTAGATTTATCTCACCAAGACTTAATGGCTCATCTATAAATGTTTCTAAAAAATTATCTGACTTTAATTTATCAAATAAGCTCTCATAACTATTTTTTGCATAGTCTAAAAGATTAACAAAAGCCCTAGGATTAAAGTCTATATCAATATTTTTATCTGCCCATGTAATTGGTAAACAATTACTGAAAAAAGAGTCCGGAACTTTCTCATCATAGAAACCGGGATATAAAAGTTGATGTGGACATAAGTTAAAAGCAAAATCTTTCATAATTTCATTTTTTGTAGAAGTATTGCTATCATGGTTTACGATTGTTTTATCGAAATAAGGGCCAAAACCACTAATTTCAAAATTTTTTTGAAAAAGTGAAAATAAAGATTTTCTTGGCTCTTTTAAATGACTTGTAAAAATACATGCCTTCCTAGGTTTTTTTAAAAAAGAATTTCCTAAAGGTTTATGAAAATCTTCCAAATTATAAAATTTACCCAATCTTTTACTATTTAGTGTCCCTTGCTCTCTAAAAATTCCCTCATTAGACCAATCAATATAATCTTTCCAAGATGGGATTCTTAGATGTTTATTGTCATCAATAGAAAGATGTGGTGTTACTGAAAAATCATAATGAATTAACTCAGGCACATAAGGCTCATGAGAAACAAAAATTCTTAGTGGATTAAATTTTCTATCTAATTTATATAAATCTAGATTTTTAAATTTTTCTAAATTTATATTAAATTTATATACTATTTTCTTTAAAGCTTTTCTTCTGATAGTGTTGAAATCGTATGGTCCTATAAACAAAACATCACACGCGTCAATTTTTACTTGAATAAGCCTCTTGCCACTTTCCTTTTCAAATAATTTAAAAATTATAGTATTTTCTAAATCATGACACCAAATTTTCGAATACTTTATTTCATTCATTTTTATAATATTATTAAAAAAATTTTAAAGATACCAATTATACTACTCTATAAATTTTCTTTCATCACTTTTTTCAAGTTTGCTGAAGAACTGCTATACTTTTTGAGTTTGTTATATATAAATAAAAAAATAAACCTTATAAAATTGTAGAATAATTTATTGATTAATCGAAATGTTAAAAAATAGAAAAATTATATTTATTGTTTTTTTACTTATTTTAAGCCATTTAACTTTCTTTTTAATAATAGATCAAAATAGATCAACGATTAGAAATTTTTTACTTAAAAACAAAATTATAGATATCAGGCAGATATTTTTTTTAAAAAAAATTTTTAAAATTGATAACAACTATAAAAATATCTCTAAAAGTCAATCTATTGAAAATTTACCTGAGAATTTTAATTTAACTTTTCTTGAAAGTGAACATCAAATAATCGATTTAAACTCAATAATAAAAAGTAAAAACGAAGAAAATTTTGGACTTGCTACGTCAGTTGAAAAAATAGAAAATGAGTTTCATATCATTACAAATGCTGGATATATATTAATTATTGATAAAAATTTTAAACTGAAAGAAAAAACTAATTTAAAAAATATTTATAGTGAATTTCATACTGATTTAGGTCTTGGTGGTGTAAGAGGAGCAGTTTGGAAAAATAAAGATAATGTTTTTATTTATACTACAGCTTATATTGGAGGAAAATATAAAATAGTTTTTTTATCAATAAATTTTAAAAAAAAAGAAGTTTCGGACATTTATATTTTTGAAGACTTGCCTCAACAAGATGGATACACAGCAAATTTAGGTGGAGGTATTGAATTAATCCAGGATAAAATTATTCTTTCCATTGGTGATGGAAGTGAGGTGGACAGTTTTAATAAAAGCATTATTTCTCAAAATGATAAATCATTTTATGGAAAAATAATTTCGCTAAATATAAAAGTGTCTAATGAAAAGTTTTATTTTGATGATGTAAAAATTCTTGCAAAAGGAATAAGAAATTCTCAAGGTTTAAAATTAATTGATGATAATATCATTTTTGTTGAACATGGTCCTAGAGGTGGAGATAAAATTGCAGTTTTGGAAAAATCTCAGAATATAATAAATTATGGTTGGCCTATATTCTCATATGGACAAACTTATGAGACAGCAAAAACATTTAAAGAAAGAGACGAATTAAGAGAAATTCATAATAATTTCAATAAAACATTTAAAAAACCAATTTTTTATTTCAATCCTAGTATAGCAACTTCTGATTTAGCAAAATGTCCTTTCAAAGATTCAAAATATAATCAGTTTAGGAATTGTATTATTGTATCTTCACTTAAAGACAAAAGCTTCTACATCATGAAATATGACAAAGAAAACATAATTGATATAAAAAGTTTTGAAAGAATTTTTGTTGGGGAAAGAATAAGAAAACTTTTTGTAGAAAATAATATAATATATTTATTCTTAGACAGCTTCAAAATTATAAAGATAATTTATAAGTAGAATAAAATGTTTAGAATTTTAAGTATTGTTCTACTATCTTTTTTAATACCAAATATTAGCTATGCTTATGTGGATCCAAATATATTCACAATTCTGTGGCAATCTATAGCAGCATTTTTATTTGCCATTTTAGCTTACAGTAAATTTTTATTTAGTTACTTCAAAATGTATTTGAAATCTTTAAGAAAATATTTTCTTAAATTTGAGAAATTTTTTTTATTTGAGCTACTAATAATTATACTTGTTGTTTCCATACCTATACAAATTGTAGTATCAAAAGAAAATAACTTTTTTTATCATCAAGATTTTTTAAATACCATATTTATACAAGTATTAATCTTATTCTTTATATTTTTAATTCTTAAATTTTATTTTAAAAATTTAAAAAAAACTATTTTATTTTCCTGTTTTATTTTTTTAATAATTCAGTTTTATGGATTTTTAGAGGGTTATTTAATTACCAAATTTGTTACTGCTTTTAACTTGAAATACTTTAGAATTACGTCGTTAGTTATATTTTTGCTTACAAACTTGTATTTAATTTACCGTATTAAGAGTGTAAAAATTGATTCATTTAAAAACTTTTTTTTTATATTTGTATTTGCTTTAAATTTTATTTTATTGGTCAATTTTGTTCTAGATGGTGACAAAATATTTCATAAAAAAGAATTATGGTCATATGATAAGCCAGAAATTGGATTAATAAATGATAAACAA
>MDTA01176551.1_pt1 | contig 37850 bp, 34 predicted proteins | sample 811151 | NCBI WGS metagenome assembly MDTA01 (sample SAMN05326648, study PRJNA326480) | marine metagenome | isolation source: seawater | place: Indian Ocean: South | collected 2010
ACCAGAACCACCTGGTTTACAACCCGGTGGTACATTCTTTGAACTACTTCGTTCAAAACATTTTAAGCCAGGTTTACAGTCATTATCACTATCACAATCACCCTCACATTTACCTAATTTATTTTTAGAAGTATTTGGATTGTTACCTTTATCAACCAAAGGAAGTCCGCCATAAGTCCATGCTGGAACATCAATTCCTCGATTCCAATTGCCAGTTCCTTCTAATCCAAATCTAAAATGTAAACTGCGTCCATTATTATAATTATCTGTTTCAGATGAACGGTTAAAATCTCCATAAGTTCTTCCAGGCCATAACCATATACCAGGTTGTCTTTGTTTTTCGGTTTTATGAGTTTGTCCCGGTGAATAAAAAGGATAATTAGGTCCACGTCTTAAAATTGCCCTCCAATCTTGAGAATCATTATTAATATATATCCAGAATGCATATGAAAAATCATATGTACCAGATGCATTTTTTCCAATAGGACCATCCATATCAATCATGACTTGATTATGAGGTGTATTTTTACGGTTTCCACTATATGAATTTACAAGAGTTTTCACAGTCCATTTATCTTTATTACACCCCTTAAGTGATTTAAAAGACATTGAACCGTCACGCGGTACAATTTCCTTAAAATGTTTATATAATAAACACTTATTCCCATCTAATGTATAATAATTACAGTCTGTTTGTGATATACATATTTTATTACATGATGATATTTTTTGCTCTATAGATGCATTGCTATCAAGTACACATTGGCCACCACCAACTTCACTTATAGCAGTACCAACAATTCTACCATGAGATTCGCATTCTTTTAATCTATTCATTTCTGTTTTAGTTTTATTTCTTAATTTATCAGATTCATTTTTAAGTTCATTAAAATAATCTAAAACAAAAAATGACTTAAACTTAGAATAAATATCTGAACTATCTAGTAATTCAGTTTCCCAATCAGAATTTGTCAATTTATTTTTAATATTGGGTGTATCAAGAATGGATAAACTAAGCAGTTTAGTTTCTCTCTCCATTTGATTAGATATATTATTAGCTTTGTGAGTAATATTAGTATTAATATTCGATTTTAATTCTTCTAAAAAGTCTTTTTGTGAATGAGTATTAATCCAATTATTTAATATATCTAAAAATGTAACCTTGGCTTTGTTAAGTACAACGTCTATCTTATTTTCAATTGACTTATCATTACGTTTATAGATTCTAATATTATTATTTACTTTAAGTTGTCCAACTAATAAAAGTAATCTGTGTAAAAATGGTATATATCCATTAATAATTAAAACTTCGATTTTAGATTTAAAATCTTCCAAAGCTTGTATTTTTTCAAAATAGTTTTTAATTTTAATATCATAATCTTTTACTTCCTTTTTACTTGGTAAGCCATCATCATCTACACATAAATTTAGATTACACATTGTATATTCATCTTTATTTAGATTTTCTTCATTAGTTCCATACAACACTTTACGGACATTATTAATATCATCCAAATTCTCGTTATTAAATGTGTTATAATTACTATTAGTAACAGCAATTGACGTATTGTTTGTCATATTTAAATAGTTATTACATGCTGGTAATTTATCATCGGGGTCATAACAATAATCATGAGTAGGGTCATCGCCAGGGCCTCCCGCCACACAACCCGGTGGTACATTACTAGAACTACTTCTCTGAAAACATTTTAAACCTGGTTTACAGTCACTATCTGTATCACAATCTCCTTCACACTTATCTAATTTATTTTTAGAAGTATCCGGATTACCGCCTTTATCTTTTAATGTTTCACCATATTTAATTTCCCAATCACTCCACGTTTTTACACCAGTATTATCTGCAATTTGATCAATATTTACATATTTCTCAAGATGGGTCTTTTTTATCTTACTGGTTATAATATACATCGCAACAATTAAAATTAATGTAAATAATAGGGTATTAAATAATTTCATTATAATATAGTTTAAGAAATAATTTATATTTTTTTATATGTAAAATACATTTAATATAATCAATAAAATATACTTAAAGTTATATTACCTGATATAGGTATAGTAAAATGGTAACCAAAACAAAATCTAGCAAAAGCAAAAAACTTAGTAAATCAGAAACTAAATCTGCCAAAGTTTCAAAAAAAACAGTAACTAAAAAAACTGAACCAGCACCAGTAGTTCAAAAATCTGAACCAGTTGTAGAAGAACCAGTTCAAGTAAATGATTCAGTTGAAAAAGAAGCCAGCAGTGTAAATGCTGTATTCGAATCTGTTATTGCCCAAAGTGAAAATATTCTTGACACTCACAAACAAATGAATTCCTTAATGAAAAAAACTTTTAAAACTTACCAAAGAGAACGAAGGGATTATGAAAAGAACTTAGCACGCGAAAGGCGTCGTCTCAAAAAAGACCCCAATCGTAAAAAACGTGAACCAAGTGGATTTGCAGTTCCAACTGATATCTCAAACACATTATGCGATTTCCTTGGAGTTACACATGGAACTCAATTGTCAAGAACAGAAGTAACTCGTAAAGTTACCGCTTACATTAGAAACAAAAACCTTCAAGTACCAGAAAACCGCCGTTCATTTGTCCCAGATTCGAAACTCGAATCAATTCTTGGACCCTTACAAGACGTAGACAAAGAAAAAGGCTTTACTTACTTTAACCTTCAAAGGTATATTACTCCACACATTACTTCTGCATCCTCAAGCAGCAGTGCCTAAATGTGATAATATTTTATATAATCTTTTATATAAATAATTATTTAATGAGTTCTTTCATCATTTTGATTTCTTTTTCTTGGGTATCTATAATTTGTTTTGCTAACGCAACTACTTTATAATTATTACTTCTCTCAAGAATTTTATTGGATGTTGTTAATGCAGTTGAATGATGACTAATCATTCTCTTAAGCCATTGGTTATCATTAACCTTATATTGACTTCTTAACAAAAATAGAGTAATAATTATAGATAAGCTTACCCCAAAATAAAAAATTGTTTTATTAAAAACACTATGTGTTAGATAATGTATAATTTCATGGCTCCAAATCATATTTGCGCCCATTAAAAGACCACCATAAAAAAGTGTTCTAGATACATATAAATCAGATAATCTATATGCCAGCACATTCATCGGATTAAATGCCATTCCAACAATAACCATAACAGCATAATTTATTATAAAATGTAGGATATTAAATAGCATAATATATATATTATATATATTATATTATTGACCAGGATGAGCTGATTGATATAGCCACGGAAGAGCATCTCGTGCATTTTTACTAACAATAGTAAGTCCAGATAATACCCACAGTGCACCCGTAGTACAAAACTCACTGTTTTCACCTTCTGTAATTAATTTTTCAAAATTATCAAGTAAAATATTTGCTAATTTTATCTTAGAATTTATTTTATTTATCACCTGAACTTTATCTGCAAATAACAAACCGTTCTTTACATATCTCTTCTTTTCATTTATTGACAAATTAATGCGGTAGTTCCACAAATCTTCCAATTGTTTATACAGTTCTTTAAGTTGTAAAAGATTTAGGTCCAAAAACCAACTACATTGAGTATATTGTTTTAAATCATCCATGACTTGGAATATTTTCACACAACGCTGATTTAGCTTAATATTCGGGTCCAATATAATATCTTTTTCAACTTCTATATTTTTTTGCTTATCAATGAGTTTCTTGAATTTATTAATTACGCTATCATCAATATCGCATGTATTATATGGATTACTCTTACTATATTTAAGCAATTCTTTTAAAGTAGCAATATGAAATCCCCAATATTGTGATGAACTTTTAAATGAGAAATACAAATGGTTAGGTATATTTATAATATCTTCAAATGTACTACAATCTGAGGAATTATTACACAAGTGCCGACAATATACTGAAATGCCCCTATCTTTTATGTTTTTTTGAACAACACATTTTCTAATATAAGACTGAATTTTAACGATCTTATCTATCGAATCCATAATATATGATGGACTATTTACATTGCTAATATTATTTTCATTATCTACATTACATCTATTGTTATCTGAATATATCGTCTTAATTTTATCTAATCCCATTTTATAGTGCCTTGAACATAGATGAAAAGAGATACCATTATTTTGTATTAGATGTTTATGTTTATAAGAGCACTGTTTACCTTTTTTACTTGATAACAAAGCACAACAACTAATACAATTATTCTGTTGGTGATTATTGACGATTTCAATATTCATAGTTATAATATTATTACATTATTCTTTTAAATATTTTCTTCAAATTTTAAAATTAAAACCTTAAGTTGGTATAGTATTGTAAATTTTTGTATTTAAAAAAAAATTTGATGTAAATTATTTAAAGATAACTCCATATTACAGTATATACAAAATGACATCCACAACAGCGAACAACTCAGCAATGACTGGCATTCTACGCAACCTTAACGATATCGATATGAAAAAACTTACATTTGGAGAACCCGAGATTAATAAATATGGCGGGAAAAGTTGTAGTGTAAAATATGATGGTAAGCCATTTGTAATTCAAACTCCTCGGTGCAGGTGTCCATTTGGTCTTGGTCAATATGATGAAACAGATGCATCAGGAAATGTAGTTAAATCTAAGTATTCTCTTGATATTTCTCTAACAGGTTATGAACTTAAAGAAACAGGAGAAGCATATGACCCACGGGTACGTAGTCTTTACGATTTGGCGGAACGTATGGAAGGTAGGCTTCAGGAGGAAGCTCTGAAGAATTCAGGTGAGTGGCTTGGTATGGAAGATGCAAACGAGGGTGTTGCAAAGGCACTTACTCGTCCTGTACTTCGGTGGTCAAAGGATAAAAAGACAAAGAAGATTACAACTCAATATCCGCCTAATGTCAAGTTCAAGGTTGGATATTGGGACAATCGGTGGCTTGTAAAAGCGTTTGATGAAAATAAAGAACGCATTGAAGACCTAAAGGAAGGAATTCCGAAGGGAAGTGAAGTAATTGCAATCGTAAAGATTACGGGTGTAAACTTCGCAGGTGGCAAGGTAGGTTATTCTCTCAGTCTTTCACAGGTAAAGGTATATGCTCCAAAGGGTATGCCTTCTTATGCCTTTGTAGATGATGAAGAAGATGAACAGCCTGTAGTATCGGGTGCTGTAAATCGTAATGATGGAGATGATGATGATGATGAAGATGCTCCTGCTGCTCCTTCTAACAAGGTTGCTGATTCTGACGATGATTCTGATGATGATTCGGATGATGATGATGATGAATTGGACGATGAAGAGGAAGAAGCTCCTCCACCAGTAAAGCCTAAAAAAATTGTAAAGAGGCGTAAGAAAAAAGGTGAAGAATAAATAATATGATTTAGTATAAAATTAAAATAATTTTTTTATTTTGATTATATATAAATGTCAGATATAGACCCTACATCAGAAAACGTTTATGTTCATTCTCTTGAAGTAAATGGTAATTTAACAGTTAAAGGAACTATTTATTCACCACAAAATCAGAATAATTGTCCCGAAGAATTAATGAATTCAACACTTGAAATAGTTAAAACAGATGACCTTACGCTTGAAGGAAACTTACATGTGCATCCAGCTGGTAAATTTAAAATATCCGGTCGTGTTACATCTAGTAATTTTCGAAGTCAGTACGAATAAACGACTCTCTTAAATCATGCATATCTCTCTTATCACCTAAATCTGATAATTCAGACTCAGATGATAATACTCGTTCATATTTAATCTCTTTTTTATCACTATACACAGCCGCTGATACACCCAATAAAACAAACGAAAACAAATTATTGATATTAATAGGTGCATAATTACTTCCAGCAATCGCTTTGTAAGAACCTAACCACGCTTGAATAGGTAATTTAACTGTATTAATAATCATATAATATGTGGAACTTCCTTCTTTTATTACTAAAAACATAAGTATATTAATAATTGTAGATATTACGTTGTATATTAGTAAAAATACTAAATTCGCTTCGCAATTATCACCTTCTCTGCTATTTATACCCGCGAATTGACATTTGAAAGCATCATTAAAATAACTTCCAATATCACTCGTTTTTATAGTAATATCCGAACCAGAAATAGGTATTAACATCATTGGAAACATAAACAAGCCAAATAAAAATTGCCAGACAGAAATCCATAGATTCATCCACCAAATATCTGTATTTGTATCTCCAAGCATTTTTTCTTTGTATATATACGATAATACACCTGGTAAAATACCTAATAAAAATATAAATGTTGCCCAACCTTCACTAAATTTACCATTACTGAAATTTGGGATATAAGACACCATAACTCCATATATTGTTAAAAATACGCCTAAATAATGACTTTTATAGTACCTTCTATGTAGAAAGCAAAAAGAAAACATCATTAGAAGAGGCAGCGATAGTTTATCTAATATGGTCATTACAATAATAGATAAATACGGCGCTGAAAACGATTGCAATAATGACCGTATTCCATCAAGCACCCCCATTACAGCTAAAGGTTTCTGTTTACACGTAACTATCTCTACATTTCTCATTTTTAAATATAAAACTCCCAAATAGAAAAATAAAATACCAAACAAAGGAAATATAAACGATGAAGCAAACCATTTATAATTTGTCATTCCATCAAGCCACCTAATATACAATATATAATCCAATGGTGTAATGACCACAAGTATTATTGATAAAAACATCAAATAACCTTCCTTTCTAAAATAATTTTTAGCATCTTTAAGATAAATAGATAACATAAAGTATTATATATTTATTTTTTTAAGTATTTTTGTTTTAATATCTACCAGCTTGTAACTCTATCTGGGGTGGGCCTCCTGAGTTACCCTTTTGGTGTATAATACCTAATGCTTGAATATAATTTAGTTCACTCTGTTTATATTTATCTAATAAATCTGTTGTCATTTCATCTAATCCTTGTATCAATACCGTTATACTATGCAAAGTGTTAGCTAAAGCCCCTGGGTCAATCGTATATTCTCCGGGACCTCGTAGTAATGTTATTAAATCTTGTTGTAAACTTATCAAAATTGGTATTTTTTCCTTCAACCTATTATACTTATCTTGATTTTCTGTTGTACTTTTAACCCAGTTATCACGGTTTATTTCATCAACCTCTGAAATGTTTAAAACACCTTCTTCTATTAAAGCCATTTTTTCCTTATAAATCATTTCGTTCAATATATCTACTGCTTTATCTTCTACTCTCTCATCCGGCAGTAATCTGCGTCTTCTATCATTAATTGCTTTTCTTACATTATTAGTTATTCCTTCCGCAGCTTCGGTTGGAATACCTAGACTTTTGGCCAAATCTGCTATATGATGAATTTCTTTTTCTAATTGTTTTGAAGCTTCTTCTTTGCCAGCATCCAGTTGATTTTTAAAGGCGACCCATTGAACATTTATTTTGTCTTTTAAATCTGCCTTATTACTAAGAAGTCCTATTCTGTCAAGAGCCTTGTGCATTAAAAATTGTTCTACTTTATTGGAATCACGTAGTGTAGTCAATTTACTTTTGAATTTATCACGTGCGTTAGTCAGCGTTGAACCGCTTAATGCCGCCGCCCCCATTGCATCCCGTGCCATATTTCTCGCCGTATGTTTTGTAAGTCCTTCTCTACCTGCAGCTCTAATTGAGTCTGCTAAACTTCATCTAGTATTAAAAAAACCTTGCATTGCTGCTCTTGCGGTATCTCCTATATCTCTTTCTTCTGGTTTAACGGTTGCGCCTAAAGCCCTTCGTGCAGTAGATATAAATGGCTTCCCACCTTTCTGTTTATTACGATTATGTTGTATTCTTGCACGTTGAATCGCTTTTTGCCATGGTTCATTCTTTCTTCTAATTTTCTTTGCTAAAGCAAAAATTGTCATTTATATATATATATATATCATTTTTATTGGTTACAAAATAATATATATTTTACTTATCTAAGCTATCCGTGAAGGAACATGTATTCCTAATCTGCATACTTAGAAATTTAATCCAATAGAATTTTCTGATGTGTCACTATTATATTTTGAATACATACTATATGAAAATTTAGGATTTCTAAGTATACGGGGAGCATCAAATTTCCTATTTTGCTGAAAGTAAATTAAATTAATACGATGCAAATATGTTTTTTCATCTATGGTTGAATTTTCCTTTAAAAATAGTTTCAATAAAGTTAAGTTTGGCTTTTTACTATACTGATTTAAAATAGTAGTAGAATCTACATCGATATCTGTAAGACATATAATTTGTCTTATTTTTTCATAATTACAGCTCCATGATTCCATTAAACTATTATCTAATATATTTTCAATTGATTTATGTTTAATTATTAGTTTATACAATTCCGTTGGAACATATCCTCGTGGCCGGTGATTATAATCATTGCCTAAAATTATACACAAATCTATAAAGCTTTTATAAGTCATATTAAAATCATATAAAATTTCATTTAATACATAAGATTCCGCATAATCATCTCTATTCGTAAAATTACGAATCACTAATTTTGAACCACATGCAATAGTATCCATATCCTCTGATACAACTCCATCAACAAAATTCATATTACACAACTTAGAACAATAATGTTCAGCTTCGCAATCTGCGCTAATATACATGACACCCATTAAATCAAATAACTCCTTTGTCTTATCAATTACAACCTTGTTAACATATATAATTTTTTTCTCTATATTATCTATTTCAGTTTGTAACTCATTAATTTCAGTATCATTATCAGTATTAGATATTTTAATTTTTAATTGAGATAATTTTTCTTCCAACTTATTCTTTATTAATCTTCTATTTTTCAGTGTTTCGCTCTTCTCATTAGGTGGTTTTCCATCAAAAATAAATATTGGCACTATATTAAATTTTTTGAATTTGTTAATCATAAAAAACATACCATCTATATGATTACTTTTTCCATATAAATATTTATATAAATACACATTTGTATCTACCGCAAATGTAAGTCCTTGGTATTTAGACAGGTGAACCTTTTGCTTCCCATTTTTACTGTGTTGCTCTATTAATGTATTTAAATTTTTTATACCCATTGAAGTATATTATATTATAATATTATTAATATAATTTTATATACTAATTATTAATATCTTAAATTAATTAATGACATACTTAATGAATCATTATTAATTATTTGTTTATTTATTTTTTTTTTATATTGGTTTATACCATTTTTAATATGATTATACAGATCAAGTATATCTTTTTGTCTCCATTCTGTATTAAGCTTTGGGAAAAAATTTCTAAGTATGTAACCTGATGAGTTCATCAAGAAGTATTTTAATATATAATATGATAATACAGAGGTATATTGCTCTAAAATAATATTCTTTCTCTTATCTAAAAGGTCTTTAACATGTTTTATTCCACTATGTGATAGGACTTTATTCATTTGATTTTCCACATAATCAATTTCCATTTGAATATAGTTATTTAGATTACCTTTTACGATTATACAATTAATAATACTATTGAATATAATTGCAATAAAATCAGTAAATGCTTCAAATAAATTCACAAATCTATCATCTTTATTAATATTAAAATCCTCTAAGACTAATTTATCGATTTCTGAATTGTCACGCATCGCAAAATCAAGTTTCAAATAATGTACTAATTCATGAAGCATCACCTTATCAGCTTCTTCGTCTCTAAATACTGTCATATGCACATCACCATAATATCCATGAGAAGTAAATCCACTATTAATTGAACGCGGGCCCAATTTTTTAATCTTTGGTAGTTTTTTTGTATGCTCAGTTCCCGCGAAGGTAATATCAATTATCTTGTCTGTCATGTTGCAATATTCAATGAACGAAATTATCTTTAAAGCTTTAAGCAGAACAGACATGTAATCATGGTCCTTATAATAATAATTAAACATTACTGTATTACTTTTGTATTTAAATTGCAACAATTCATAATTATTATAATTTTTCAAAATATCAACTAATATGTGTAATGGTACAAATTTAGATTTGAATCGGCTATAATCACTTAAATCTACCTTAGAAAAAATATCTTCATTAATTTTGTCAACACGCATCTCAAGTTCTTCTTCTGTATATTCTGAGAGTTTATGACTCAAATCAATTGAATCAAACTTCGTTTTTTTTAGAGAAATAACATCTACATTGTATAAAACACTCCTTACTATAACGCCCATTTCATGTTTAATCTGAGATATATTATAAAAATAATTATCAGTTGATTTTGGATTAACTGATAGTTGCATTTATTATAGACTAATATTATTTCTTTATAAAAGAATATGGATCCATTGATGTGTAAACTTCATAGTCATATTTTGGTAATAATTCTTCTTTTTCAATTTGAGAAAATTTAACTATGATATATAAATCACCATAATCCTTATTACCCAATAATCCCTTTTTCGGAATTTTAATTATATTACTTTCCCAATTAAATTCAATATTTAATTGCAATTTATCGCTGCAATATTCGTGTTCTAAAAATAATCCGGTTTCTTTGAATTTTATATTTACCTCATATTCAAGTACCAAATCATTAGTGTTAAGTCTTGTAAAGTTTTCACTAAATTTATCTACAAAATAAAATAATATTTTTCTTTCATTAATCTTAATAATATGTTCATCAAAATTTAGGTCTAAAACATATTTTTTAATAGTACCATCAATATTAATTATAAGAAAGACATGGGTGTATTTTCTACAGAAATCCATTGAAATATTAATACCATTTTCATTATCAATATCATCGTAATCCAGATTTAAAACATAAACTCTTTCTGGACTTATATTGTTTTTTATATTTGATAAACTATCTTTCATAACATGTTTCAACATATCACCACCTTCTTCAATTATCCGATTATGGTCTATATCATTTATAATATCCCATAAATTTTTATTTTTACTATCAATTAATGAATGAGTTATATTTGATAGAGTCTCTGATAAAAATTTGTTTAATTTGGGGTCCAATGTTGAAAATAACTCCGAAAATAAATCAACTGGTGATTTAAATGTATTTGGTGTTAAACCCTCTTTATCGTATTTATCTTTTAGTTCTTTATTACTTAATACTTGATATGCCTCAGAAATCTTTTTGAATTTTTCCTCAGCATTTTTATCTTTATTTTTGTCAGGATGCCACTTAAGAGCTTGCTTATAGTATGCTTTTTTTATTTGTTCTTCAGTGGATTGTTCTGATATACCAAGTACATCATAATAATTCATTGTTTAATTAGTAATTTTTTAACTTTAAGTATTAAAAATTCTAAACAAATTATATCGTGTTCTATGTTACACATTTTTGCTTCAATTGAACTTGCTATTTGAGACAATATATATTTCTTTTCAGAAGATAAACTCTTACAGCTTAAATAGTGGTTAATTATAAACTTATATATATATTTAATACTAATATTATTAAGCAATAAATTATAACAAATTGTCCTTATATTGATTATAGATGAAATATTACTTTCATCAATATATTTTATTATAGATTTTATGGAGTCGTCGTAAGTATTTAATTTAATTTTTTTCTTTGAAGATATAAACGAACTAATTCTATAATTAAGCTCAAATATACTATTTATTTCATATAATTTTTTTTTTTTACTTTCAGTTAAATTAACAAAATTATCACATACATACTGAATATACTCTTTTTTATCTTGTAACTTTATTTCCGGTATACGTATTGCTAAAACACGTGATAATAAAGAAGGATGAATCAGAGTTAATGAATCCACTAAACATATAAAGCGAACATTTGTACCATTATTTTCAATAATTCCACGTAATAAATTTTGAGCATGAATTGTTATCTTATCAATATGATTCAATATTACAAACTTAAAACGTCCAGCAATATTTTTATACTTTACATACTCTCCTATAAAATCATTAATTATATGTTTATCGTATAATCCATATTCATATAAATTTACTTCGATATGATATGGCGATGATAAATATTCTATATTAACTGTATTATTATTAATTTTAATAGTACTTGTGTTTACATTTAATTGATTATTAATATTACAATCGTTAAAGTGATTAATCAACAACCGTGCTATAGTATGTTTTCCTATATTTTTATTTCCATAAATAACCATATTCGGTATATTTTCACTTGTAAAATTCAATAATTTTTTAGCAATATCCTTATGAATAATCAATTGTTCAAGCTTATCTGGGACTAAACGCAAGTCCATTATTAATAGGTATTGTCTTATTCTTAATATAGTTTTGCGTAACATTTTTATTTATTAAGTATTTAACTATTTTAATGAGTAATTTAATAATACAAAATTCAAATGAACTAGAAGAAATTTCAGAACTATATAAATATTTATCAATTAAACTTAACACAGAACGACTTGATGAAAAACAAGTCAAAATAATTCAACATAAATTATATATTTTAAATGAAAATTTATGTACGATACATGAAAATATAGAAGATATACTTACCAATGTGAATAATGGTCCTCTGACAAAAGATATAGATGACCAAATAAAATATAGAGAAAAGATTAATAACATTTGCTCTGAATTTTATCCATTAATTATAATGAAAATTCTTTCTCAAAAAAATATTTAAGCTTAACACTTTTTATTCTCACTTCTTTTACAAATGAGATTTACACCATCATTGCCTTTTTTACCAGTTTTACCTGGTGGTCCTTTTTTTATTTTAAAGTTAGATAAAACAAAGTTAATCCAAATAACATATATTATAGATATTACTGCCAAAATAATTGTTGCTAAGGTTGCTAATTGTTTTTTTTCCATTATACTATTTAATATATAAAAATATAAATAATACTAGACATACTCATCCATTATTATATTATATTCTTTACCCAAAGTGCTTTTATAAATTGTGTCATAATTATAGTCGGTTCTTTGAGATATTTCTTTATTTTCGTGGTCAGCTAAAAAATCAATAAAACATTTTGTATCATTATTTAATACTTTTAAACAAGCCTTAATTGGGTCTGGGTCAACTGACAATATAGCTTTAGATTCACTATATGATTTATGTAAATTATCCATAACTAATTTTATTAAATCATTTCTTGGAATATCTTTTATGGAAGTGTTTTGTTGTTTTCTAAGTAGAGTTTTTAAACTTATATGGTTACTAATACTTGTATCACCAGGTAATTTAGCAGGATACTCACTGTAAATGTTAAGTATGCGGTGCATTAAGTTAGTATTAAATAAAATATGATACATAAGCAACTTTTTCTTTTTATCTCTATTTTCAAAAGGAATTCTATTAATAAGTCCCGACATAATCACATCCAACTCATTATCATATTGATTATCTAAATGTGGTTTATATTTTTCATCGAATAATTTTTTTAAGTCATCATCTATATGGTAGATATATTTTTGCTCTCCAAGATACATATTGTATAGATAACTTTTACCGTTTCCACTTTCGTCTAGATAACATTTCCAATCAGCCGGTAATCCTTTTTCAAGCTCAGCCTTTTTTAAATCACAAATTGCAGGCGTAGACTTCATTTCTGGATTATCTCGATAATATTTGGGTGTAATTTCGTCTGAATAATCAGAATCGATGTTTTTAGATGCTTCTTTTATTAATGGATTGGGGGTAACAACTGCTGTTTCCGTTCCTGCTTCTGTTTCAGTAGTGGATGTACTAGATTCAAAGTTTTCATTATTTTTTCGTAATAATTTTATACAAAATATTAATACTAGAAACAAAAGTATTAACAATTCTTTCATTATATACTATATAACAAGATTATCATGGTAATTTCAAGTGATATTTGATTTGTTTTTTATTTTTATCTAAATGATTTAAACTATTGGAAATATATGTATTGTAATCACTATTCGAATGAACTTTAGTTGCATCATTTATTATTCTATCTTTATCATAATCTCCCGAAAAACATTTTCCTAACCAATATATTTTCTTTGTTCTATTTTCCCAATTATTGCTATCTATACCTCTACGTTCACTGTTAGAAATAATTTTTTTTTGTTTAGTATCATATACATATTGTGTTCTAATTTCAAATGGTGATTTATTACCACCACGTTCATTGGAATGTTTTTCAGCTGATTCCTTTGATATTCTTAAATATCTTTTTGGGTTGTGCTGTAACTTATAAAGACTATCTATGTTAAATGTATGTTTTACTAATGGGTGTAAACCAGGTAAATTTGGTATAATTTCTTCATTAAGCTCATTTTCAGTTTTAAAAGGTGGAGATTCTTCTTGAGTATAATTATGTTTAAGATAAAATCTTTTATTGTTATCATCTTTTTTCCAATCTGTAGTGAAGTCAACGTCTTTTTTGAAACAACTCCACCCTGATGGAATTTTTTTATCTTTGCATAAATCAGGTGTTTCTGCATTATATTCATTTTCAATTTTTTTTGTGTAATCTTTCAGGTCTTTAATTTTAGTAAATCCCTTTTCAAAAAGTGTTGGTAAATCATATGTCTTTGAATAAAAATATTCTTTATTTGAGCTTTCAAAAACAACAAGTACTATTAAAAATAAAATAATTGAAAATATTATATGTAACATATATTTCATATATATTATATATTCATATTATTGTTATTATTAATCTACATCTGTACATGTGCCTGAAATTCCATTTTCTCCCTTAGGACCTTCATCACCAGTTGGTCCTTGCTTATTACGTAAAATATATAAAGAACTCAGTGTGATACCAACATGAATAAGTAAAATAATAGCTACCACAATATTAACAATAAGAAGTTTATCAATATCTATATTAAACATTTATATATAGTAATATAATTATTATTGTTTTAGTCGTCAAATATTTTATTAATAAATATTTTTCAATAGTATATGGATAAATTTCTGATTAATTCTGATAAAAATAATGGATTGTCTAATGTAGCCAATATTAATTCTCTAAATAGAAATCAATTGCTAAGAGACGCACACACACGACAGCGTGATTACAATAAGGTCCTTAGGGATTTTAAACGTGATATGATATATAAAATAAACCGATTTGACCCATCAAATCCAAAATCCAGCAATGATATTTATGTTAATAACTTATGGTTTAGTTATATATTCAAAGATATATCTAACCGTGATTATGCTTCTATACTTAAAATATGTAATATAGAGTATAATACAGAATAGACTGAAATATATGTATACTATTTAAAAATAAGATATTTTTATATAATATATTATGGAAGAGATTGATTGGGACCAAGATATATGGGATGTAATTAATTCTTATTTTGTAAGCACTGAAAATTATCTATCTAAACATCAGATTGAATCATATGATACGTTCTTAGATACTAATATTTCAAAAACAATAAGACAATTTAATCCTATAATTTTACCCTATGCAAAAGATAGCGAAACTGAAAAATATAAATTTGAAGTAAGAATTACTATTGGAGGTAAAATTGATGCAGAATCTAATGTTATCAATGATGGTTCTACAATTAAAATAGGTAAACCTAATATACAGGAAATAGTCACAGATGATGAAAAAAATATTGTAGTACGTAAAACACTTTATCCAAATGAAGCGCGTCTCAAAAATTTAACCTATAAATGTGCTATTACCTCAGATGTAATAATTGAATTTTTCACTGATGAAAATTCAAATCAAGCTGGAACGCCACCAGACCTTAAAAGATATATTGCACCTAAAATATACAATAACATATATCTTACCAATAATTTACCTATTATGCTTCAATCAAAAGTATGTTCGTTATCTGGATTATCTGGGTCTTCTCTTAGATTAATGGGAGAATGTGAATATGACCAAGGTGGGTATTTTATAATTGATGGTAAAGAAAAGGTCATTGTTGCACAAGAAAGACAAATAGAAAATAAACCATATATTAATAAACATCCCGACGATAACAGATATAAATATTCCCTCGAAGTTCGTTCGGCCCCAGAAAGAAAATTTCAACCAGCTCGTGTTTCTAAAATTTTCATTCTTAACAAACGTAACACATTACATGAAAATTTACAAGAAAACGCTATAAGAATTTCAATTCCTAATGTAAATGGTGAAATTCCTATTTTTATTGTTTTTCGTGCATTAGGTTTTATATCTGACCAAGATATATGTGCCACAATTGTAGATAATTTCGAAGATTCAATTAATAAAACCTTTTTAAGTCTTCTTGAACCATCCATTAAAGAAGCCGCATTTATAAATAATCAAAGAGATGCACTTGAATTTATCGAATCTAAAATAGCAAGTACCTTCATGAATCCAACAACTCACAGAAATAGAAGAAAGCATTTTCTTGCTTCCATTCTTAAAGACCACTTATTTCCTCATTCAGGTAATAATAATTATACCAAAGCATACTACATTGGTTATCTTATTAAAGAACTTATGTTAATATATTTAAATATTAAAGGTCCAACTGATCGCGATAGTTACATATACAAAAGAGTTGATATATCTGGTTTTTTACTATCAGCTATATTTAGAGATTTATATTTTAGAATTAAAACTAAGATGACGGAAGATTTAAATAAATTATATAATAATCATGATATCAAAAATGAAGGATTTTATTGGAATAATTTTAATCCATCCGACGAAGAGAAATTAGGATTTAAAAATTATAGGTTTTACAATATAATTGCTGATAGAGGTGATGATTCTGGTGGTGGTTTACCGATTACTAAGATTATTGATACAAAAATAATGGATGAAGGGCTTCTTTACGCTTTTAAAAACTGTTGGGGACTTAAAAATGCACCATGTAAACAAGGTGTCGTACAAGATATGAACAGACTGAGTTATTTAGGTGCTGTTTCTCATATAAGAAGAGTAAATACTCCTTTATCAAAGAGTGCTAAAGTAAGAGCTCCTCACTCTCTACATTTATCGTCTTTTGGAATTATGTGTCCTGATGAAACTCCAGACGGAGGAAATGTTGGACTTAGAAAAAACATTTCAATCTTTGCAAATATAACATCTGGAACTGATTCCAGTAATTTATTGAGGGTTTTATATAACTCTGGATTAGAAGATATTCTTCAACATGATAATACTAAATTCAATTATACCAAAGTTTTACTTAATGAATGTTTAGTAGGTTACACAAAAATACCCTTATTTATGAACAGAAAACTTAAACTTTTAAAACGTAATGCACTTATTAATATATATACATCAATTGCATGGTATATTAATGAAAATATTATTAAAATTTCAACTGATTCTGGAAGAGGAGTGCGTCCAGTATTTATAGTTAAAAATTCTAATATTTTAATGACACATGATGAACTTGAAAAAATCAGAGATAAAACAACACACTATAACTGGTATAACTTAATTGCTGGTAAACTTCATTCTTCATCTAAACCATATAAAAATACTGATGGAGGTGTATATGATAATAAACACGAGTTAGAAAATAATCTTGAAGAACTTGAAAAAACCGCGGGTTGTATAGAATATATTGATGCTGAAGAATCAAATGTATCATTAATAGCGATGTATCCACGTGACCTTACTAAAAAAATTAATAAATATAATTACTGTGAAATTCACCCTGCTATCAATTTTGGCGTTTTAGCTTCCGCAATTCCTGGCATAGAAATGAATCAGCACCCACGTAATCAATTTTCAACAGGCCAAGGTAAACAGGCATTAGGTGTTTATACATCCAATTTCCGTAATAGAATGGACACCAAGGGACAAATTATGTATTATCCGCAAAAACCACTTATAAAAAGTAAATTAGCTAAATATTTAAGAGTAGACGAACTTCCTCATGGTATTAATGCTATAGTTGCTATTGGATGCGCAAGTGGATATAATCAAGAAGATAGTATTATTTTTAACAAATCTTCAGTTGAAAAAGGATTATTCAAAACTACAAAATTCAGAACTTTTTCTGAAAGAGAAGAGATTGACGGAATAGAAAAAAAGAGTTTATTGTATTACCTGATCCAGCTGAAACTGAAGGATTAAAATCAGGAAATTACAGGAAGCTTGATGAAAATGGCATAATTGAAGAGGGGGTTAAGGTAAATGAAAATGATGTTCTCGTTGGAAAATGTATTAAATCGGGTTCTACTGTAGATGGTAGTGAAAAGCTCGTAGATGTAAGTCAATTTGTTAAAAGAAACGAAGAGGGCTTCGTTGATAAGGTTTACTCTAATACAGGAAACAATAATCAACGATATGTCAAAGTTAGAATACGTAAAGATAAATACCCTGAAGTTGGTGATAAATTTTGTTCGAGACATGGTCAAAAGGGTACTGTTGGTATGTTATTAAGAGCTGAAGATATGCCTCGTACCAAAGACGGTATTGTACCTGACCTTATTGTTAATCCACATGCATTTCCAAGTAGAATGACTATCGCACAATTTTTTGAAACGTTACTTGGTAAAGTTTGTATGAACAAAGGTTTCTTATCTGAAATGGTTCCATTCAGTGAAAATAATATAGAAAATGTAGCTAATATTCTTGAAAATAATTGTGGATTTGATAGACATGGCAACGAAATTCTTTATTCTGGCTTAACTGGTCACCAAATGAAAGTTAATTTTTTCATTGGACCAACATACTATTTACGTTTAACTCATCAGGTATCTGATAAATTCCAATCTCGCGACGATGGTCTTAAAACTGCTTTAACTCATCAACCTGTTGGAGGAAGAGCATTAGGAGGTGGTGGCCGTATTGGGGAGATGGAACGTGATTGTGCTTTATCTCATGGTATTGCAAGTTTTTTGAAAGAAAGTTTTATGGAAAGGTCTGATAAATATAAATTTTATATTTCCACTAAAACAGGTATGATTTCCGTCTGTAATCCTTCAAAAAATATATTTAGAGATATGGCAAATGACGAAACTAAACAATATGTTGATGAATCAGGTAAAACAGTAAAAAAACAAATTGATTCTTCAGATAGTAATTTTGTTTGCATTGAAGCACCATATTCATTTAAATTATTTTTACAAGAGGTTGAAAGTATGGGTGTTGCTCCAAGATTAATTGCCGATTGTGTTCTAAAACAATGGAAAAAAATGAACAATGATGATTATGATAAAATTAAAAGCATAGCTCAACCATATGAAGATGACGATGTTACAACTTCAGATATAGATAATACAAAATCTCTACGTAGATTTCATAATCAAATCAAGTATCAATTATTATCCGGCGCAGGAAGAAGAAATGGTACATTAGTTGATTTTTCATGTGGTAAAGGTGTTGATTTACATAGATGGTATAGATGTAAATACAATAAAATATTAGCTATTGATGATGATAAAACTAATATTGAAGGTACAAAATCAGATGAAAATAGTGCTAAATCCAGACTAAAAGACCTTAAAAAAGATACTGATGTAAGACTTAATTTATGGGCAAATAATAGTACGATTGATTTTATTGTTGGAAATCCAACTAAGCTTATCAATGAGACATTTGCAGAGAAGACATATAAATCCCAATTTAATAAAAGAATAAAACAGTATGGTAACTATTTTGCTGATAACGTTTCTGTTTTATTTTCTATACAAAAATACTTTGATAGTATGAAAAATATTCAAAATTTACTTAGCAATGTATCTAATGTAATGCATAAAAATGGTTATTTTATAGTAACTACATTGGATGGCCCTTCCGTATTTGATGCTCTTAAAAAAGCGGATAAAAATATTATAAAAGGTACAATTTATAATTACTCCAAGAATAAAAAAATGGATGTTTGGAAAATACGAGCTGATCCCACATTAGATTTATCTTTACCCGAACTTCCTTACAATTTACAAGACGGATTCAATAACAATATTCACATAAATCTTGAATCAAGAGATAAAGAAATAAAAGAAAGCCTCGTTCATCCATCACTTCTTATTTCAATGGCTTCTACATTTGGTCTTGAGCTTGTTAATCATAATGTTTTACACGATAAATTTCCACTATTCGAACATGCCACTGGTATGTTTGGTGATATTTATAAAAAATATATGAAATTAAATCCAGATGATTTAGAAACAAAAAGATTATCTTCTCAATTGAATGCTGAAATAAAAGAATATTCTAACTTACATCGTTATTACATATTCAAGCGCGATTCGAATAAGGTATTTCCTTACTTAACATATGAAACATCTCAAGCATGTAAAAGTATGTCTGCAAAAATCTCATATAATGAACCACGATATGATAACTTAAAATTACCTCATGTTATTGCATTGGATACATATCTCACTCAAAAATATATTACAGAAAAAAGACATATTATCGGTAATGTAATAAATATTAAAACAAAATATAAAAATTGCATTACTAATAATTCTATTGAAGAATCAAGTGAGATATTGAAAGATATTAACTCTAAGTTAGATAATGATTTTTATAAATCTTTTGATTCAAAAACATTCTCTAACACACTTAATTACATTTATCATTATGTTAAAGTAGGTATTTATGTAAGAATTGTCAATTCTGCTATGGTACAATTTGTACCTATATTTAATTATTCTTCAGATAATGATGGCCTCATAGCCAATAATGGTAATGATATTAAATTTAAAATTCCATCATCTGAAGATGGTTCTTTAATTGAAGCATCATTTGAAGATTATCTAACAAGTAAATTTTCACATTCGGAAATTTCTAAATTTGTTAAAAATGCCAAAATAAAAGACATATATGATGGTGAACTTAATAAAAAAATAGGAGATTCAATGCTCAGCAATAAAGATATTATATTAGATGGAATCAATGTAATACTTGGCAAAGAATCACATCATCATCTAAGACCTAAAATTATGAAATATAGGTCATTATTAGAAAGTGTTTGTATTGAAAAATATAACGCTCTCAGTAATAGTGAGTTCATAATAAATTTACTTCATAATCCTATTGTATCAGTTACAGGTGAACAACTTAGAAATCCTTTTAGAAATGTTTTACAAGACCAAGCTAAACATATCACTATAGAGGGCTCTATACTTCCAGTAATAGGTGAATGTGAAAAAAACAATTTCCTTGATATTTCAGTACCATCAATTGTCGACTGGGAATTTATAAACGAATATTTTATTGCTGATATGTGTGGCGATTCTATTCATATACCATCTCACGGCCAACAACTTAATAATTTTATTGGTGTAATAGCTAATTTTGATGGAGGTTTGGATAATACTCGTATTAAGCTTATGGAAAACATAAATAATCTGGGAAACTATAATGAGGATGATGAATCACGCGAATATGGTATTGATGTATTTATCTATAATCCAAGGTTAAATAATATTTATAACAATGGTTCTATATCCTACATAAATAGTAATGAACTTGAGGAAGTATCAGAATATGATATTAATAAATTCCCCAAAGATTCCAAGATTCATTTGTTTATTGATGGATTTGGTTCTGACGAATTGTTATCTATTGTTTCAAGATGTCCAAGTGTATTGTTTAGAATTAAAAATGATAATTGTTGTAAATTATGGTTTGAAAAACATCTAATTGCACATAACATTGACGATGAATATAAAGGTAAGGTTAAAGATTTCAATGCTGATTTCGTACTACTTAATGATTTATCAGACCTTAGGAAAGGAATTGATTTTGTAATAGATAATCCAGAACTTGCTGAAAAATTAATCAAAAATAAAATAAATAAGTTACAACGTCTTTTCACCAAAGAGACTATTATTGATTACATGCAGTTAGTTATAAATAAAATAGGAAATAAGATGAATTCTAACATGATATCTAGTGAAATATTCATTGATAATGTTGAAGAAAATGTTGATAGAAGAAGTATTAACATACCTCAAAACTTACTTGGTATTTTAATAGGTAAAAATGGTTCTAAATTAAATAATCTACAACATAAAGCCAATGTAAACATACGTATTGATAAAACTCAAATAACAGCAGAAGATGGAACGAAAAGTAAAGTAGTTACAGTTACAGGTGGGAAATCGGGTGTAAATATTGCTTATGAGAGTTTATCAAAATTAGCTTCGATGGTTACTAAATATATATATATCGAAAAAGACAGAATAGGTAGATTTTTGGGAATTAAAATGGAGCATAAAAAATTAATAGAGTCTGGATTTGATGCATCGATATATCTTAATCTGAAAGATAACGAAATATTAAATAATTATCTTAATGCAGAATCAGTTCACGACGAAACTAAGCTTTCATCTGAATTGGAATTTAGTGAATTCCACAAAAAATATAAATTAATCAAGTTAGTTGTACAAAAATCTTTACTCACAGATGTTAAAGCTGTAATGGGTATATTTACTTTCAATAATTCTAAATCTGGTAAACGTTTCATAGAAAATAGTACTAATCTTGTAAATAAAAATAGTTTTTCATTGAGAGATCCATTTTCATTATTACAAGACGAAAAGGTATGGAAAATGGAGGAAGATGAATATGACGAAGAAGAATTAGAAGATGGAGAAATACATGAAGAATATGACCATCGAAAAAACCGCAAGGCCTATGTAAGATTACCAATGGGGTGGAAGGAAGAACAAACTGGTTTATTAATAAAAGAACAATACGCATCTACAATATTAGACATATATAGTTTCCCAACACAATATTGGGATGCAGAAAACGGCGAAAAACCTACCTTAGAACCAATAGGTTGGAGGTCAGAAGATTTGCTTAAATATGGTATAACTTCAGATTCAATGAATAAATGGTTACTATCTAATCAAGTCCCCGATAACTGGAATAAAGGCTTACAAGAGTTACGGACCAATTTATCAGTAGAGTTACCAGGTACACAAGAATCACCAGCATATGCAGCAAGTTCACCAGGCTATGCAGTGGACTCACCCAGTTATGTAATGGAATCACCAGAATACCCATCTGCGTCTCCTACTAAATCACCTGAATATCCACCTTTGTCACCCGATTACCCACCAATGTCCCCCAAATACCCACCAATGTCCCCCAAATACCCACCAATGTCCCCTGAAGTAAAAGAATCTATTCTTATTGCTATACCTTACAATGAACCTATAGATGATATTGAGGAATTAAGTGGGGGTGGAAATGTTATTAGTGAATTAGATGACGAAAGTTTGAGTAATATCGCAGATATTATTGAAGAAGCTGAATCATTAGATGCAAATAATACGATAAATACTGAGGCTCAGATAGGAGGTAAAGTCAACAATAATGTTTTTAAAGAAAAACTTCAAACATATATTGGTCAATTAAAATCAAAATTGAATGAATATCTTCAAACTTCGTCAACTTCAAAAAACTATAAAATATTAGTTTTAACTCACAATTTCGGCATAATGCATATTGACAAAGTTAATGAATTAATGTTGCCTTTATCGCTGATAAAAGAAAGAAAAGGTAATATTTGTCTCATGAATTTTAATAAAGGTTCGTTAATTAATATTGTAAAAGATATTGCACTTAATAGCCCATTAGTAAGTAATGTTATATTCCATGAACCATTTTTATTACCCAATGATTCCCTTGTTTCGCATTATTTTGAACCTACCGGTTCATGTATTCATAAATTAATCAATAATACCGGTCATAATATATTCGGCAGTTCAGATAAACTTGGAATATTTAGTTTACATAAAAATGTGCTTGAAAAAATAAATATACCTATTCATATATGGTCTTATTCTAACATAGAAAAAATAATAATAGAATTATCTAAGTCAAGAAATATCCCAATCAAAGAAGTATTGGATGTAAGTATAGAACTTAGAGATACTGACCCAGATTATCATAGAAAAAACAATGTATCAGAAGATAACAGAATTGTTATTGAAGACTCTATACTAATAGGTTTAAATAATATACCTCAGAAAGAATGGTACAAAATTACTAATATCACCAATATTTCAGAGCATCTTCTTGTTGAATCTGAATTAAAATGGAATTGTTTACCTTTGTCAACAATGGGTGAAGTAAGTCAAAATAGCAGTAAATATCCATTAGATATGCGAAAATCAAATGTTAAAATATCTGATATAGTTACCGAATTATTAGAATACGTTAAATTTTACATTGGCTGTATTGTGTCAAAAGAAATTGATATATTAACTAACAAAAATGTTTTACGTGTATCAACGAGTAAAATGAGTAGAAATGAAATTATAAATTTAGTAGTAAGATTCGATAATCAATTAAAACTATTCAAGTCAAATATTATTAACAGTGATAAAGCTGTATTAATGCTTAATCAAATAAGCAAAGAACTACTTGATAAATATGAATTTAGTATATTTTCAGATAAGGATTCTCAAATTAATATAAAACTGGACCTACATCAAGATAAATTAAATACGCTAAAGGTAAAACCACTAAGTTCTAGTGTTGATGATAGTTCATTGTTTTATAATGGACTTCAATTCCAAAATATTGATTTATCTCAGGAACAACGTGTTAGAGATATAATACAAAAAATAGACAATGCCCGTGTTAGAAAAATTAAAATATTAAAGGCATCACAACTTGCAGAATATAATCAAAAATTAGTTGAATTCACAGAAAATGCATCAAATACAATGTATGAAAAAATATACGATATAGGCGACATTGCAGTAATATATGATACAAATGAACAAAAAATTAAATATTTGAATTTATCCGATATGAATATTGCAACAAAATTAGTAGACAATGAACTGGATTTATCTGACGATGAATTTTTATTGGTAGTTAATCATATTAAAGATAAACATGTTAAGGTACTTTCTAAAAAAATATCAAAAGAAGTTTTGGATAGAGAAAATAAGTTTTATAAAGATTATACCAAGGGTACAAAAATAATAATAAAAGAAGGAAAATATGCTAATAAATTAGGAATAATTGAAGACGCTTATCTTGATAGTTTGGATGTGAATCTTTTATTAAAGGACTCAGAAATAATAAAAAGTATATCGGTTAAAGTTGATATTGATAATCCTGAAAAAACTGTTTTGCGTTTAGATGATATATTACTTGAAAAAGACGAAACTATTAAAGGACGCGTTGATGGTTCTCCCAGTAAAAAAATAGGTTTATTTGATGACTATAAACTAAAAGTTAAATTTGTAGTTGAAGATGACGATGGACATATTGAAGTTGTTGACTCATCAGAATTTAAGTTAGATAGTAAATTAAAAATTAAAAAATAAATTTAAATGTATTAATTATTTTTCATAATTATAATAAAATTTGAAAAATAATTAAGGATTAATTTGTAAATAACACAAATATGGATGAAAGTGCGTTTATCTACAATGCATGGCGTTCTTGTCTTGAACTTGCACAAGCCAGAGGTTATATTATCGGAGAAAACTATTTAAGTATTACTAAAGCAGATTTACTTCATCTACAATCAAGTAAAAATCAGTTGAGTATAGATATTATTTCTAATGAAAATAAATTTGACACTAATAAATGCCTATATATTAAATTTATTCTGTCTTTGAGAATTAAACCAAGTAACATAAAAGATATTTTACAAGATATTGAATCTAAAATTGATAGCTCAAAAAAAATTGAAATATTGTTTATACTTAAAAGCCGTCCTAACAATTCAATTCTTAAACTTGAAAATGAATATACCTCACTGGATGTTCAAATTATGTGGTGTAAACAACTGCAATTCAATGTGACCAAACATGAATACGTGCCTAAACATGAAAAATTAAGTAATGATCAATGTAGTGAACTTCTTGATAGATATAATTTGCATTCAAAATCACAGTTGCCATTTATTCTTCATACAGATGTAATTGTAAGATATTATAACTTTAAACCAGGTGATATTCTTAAAATAACTGGTTCAAGTAATTCACAAAATAAAAATTATGAATTTTACAGATGTGTAAAGTAAAGTTAATAATAAAATTTATATATATATATATCATAAATGACAGTAGAAATAGGATGCGATAAAACTACCGAACCATGTAGAACGAGAAATGATAATATTACCACATGGGCAAGTGACCATAAAACAAAAAGAGATGCCTATTTACAAGCATATAAAAAACATTTAGAGAATGCTTTAAAGGGCACTAAAAATTCTAACGACGAAGGAGATGTAAAAACTAAAAGAAATGAGCTTAACAATCATCTTAATTCATTAATTGATAATAATGAAATGAGTATTGAAAAAATTAATGTTAAATCTGAAAAGATAAAAAACCGTGAACAACAAATTCAAAAAAATAATAACGATATCAAAAACCAAGATAATAACATTAATAAATTAAATATCTCTTTATTATCAAAAGCAAGACAGATTGAATATACTAATGAGCGCAATCGTAATAGAAGAATTATGGTAGCTGTTCTGATAATAATTAATTTAATACTTATATTTGTAGCTTACATGTTATATAATAAATAATAAAAGAATAAGAATATATTATAATATAATAAATAATAAAAGAATAAGAATATATTTATAATATAATTTCATAATTAAATCTTTTTATATTATAAATGTTTAGTAACAAAAACCAATTAAATGAATTTTTTTACACTACTGATGGTACAGCGACAAAAACTTCAGAAAAGTCAAATACTAATTTACAGAATACGGGAGAAATAGTTAATAATGATGGTGGTGTAAATAACAGCACCAGTTTAGTTGTCAATGACGAAAACAGTCGCAATAATATTATTAACAAAATAATGAAAATACAAGAACAAAAAGAAGATAGCGTCAGTGATCAACTTAGAAGACAATATCATCTTAGTACTAATTCGCTTATTGATAATAATACGGCATCAATAAATGTAAATAAATTTAATGTAGTTCAAAAGAGACAAATTTCAAATAATAATATAAAATTAAATAAACTTCAAAATGATATTTTAACTGTACGTAAATTAATTGAACATAACGAAAATAATTATCAACTCAAACAAGACCAACTGTATATACTAAAAAATATCTTTTTTTGTTTAGTAATTGTTATTATACTTATAGCATTATCTAATGTTATTGATGGTTATGCACCTCCTGCCATGAATAATATCGGTGGTATGGGTATAACCAAATTAATTGCACTATGTATATGTGGTATGTTTATGGTTAAAATAGCGTTTTACTATTATACACATAGACTTAGAAATAATGTTATTTCAAGAAAATATGATTGGCCTGACCCATCTGACCTTCAAAAATCTGAAAAAAATATTGATGTTTCCCAATATAAAATACGTGCATTAACATGCACACCCGGTTCTCATCCTTCAAAACAAAATCCTACGAGATGTGTACAAAATAAATGCAGATGTGATAATGGTGTAGCTAAAAGAGGTAAGGAATGTGAATGGGATACAGTTAATAATATTAAATTATACAAACAAGATTGTAAAAAATGTAATGCTGGTTATACGTTAGTTGACCGAAAATGTATTTTAAATAATAGTACAGAATGTAAAACTAACCAATAATTTTAACCTATTATAATAATTATATTATAATATATTAATATGACAAAAGAAATTGAGTGTTATTGTAGACAATATTCTAATTGGAAAAAAAATAATCCAAAAAAAATAGTTAATTGGAATAACAACAGTCCGGCATGTCAAGATATAATAGACGATTATAATAAAACCAGAAACCCAGGCGATGTACCTATCGAGTATAATACGTATGTTAGTGACGTTGATAAACATTGTAAAGCATGCATAAAGATTAATTCAGATGATGTAGTAGGTGAATATAGTGCCAACGATTGTGTGCCCAATGATATTAAAGTTGGTCCCAATGATGTACTTAAAAATACAACTGCAAGTATTTTACAGAATGAACACAATTTTATAAATAATATAGGACAAAAAATTGTACTTAGATATTTAGGATCTGAAGATTCATCAAGTTTACTAATTAATGTTGATAATAATCTCAAAAAAAATATAGATTTAAATAAAAAAGAATTAATTAGTAAAGCGCGTGATATTAATACCAAACAAAGGATGCTTTTATACGACGAAGGAACCGACAGATTATATCGGATGATTATATTCATATTAAAATTTTTACTTTTAGTAATTTCCATAGTAACGATTAAACTAATCTATGATTATTAATCATCGAGTTCATCAACCATACAATTTACATAATTAGAATCTATATTTACAGGTGATATTTCAATTTCACTTACACCAATATAATGCTTATTTTTACTTCCTGACATCAGTTTAGTTTTGAATTTTTCATCAAGATAAGCCTGTAATTGCTTTCTATTTTTCCAATTTTTATCAGCATGATTATCAGTATACCATCTTTTATAGGCATCATAAGCACGTTGCATTGTAATAGTTTTCTTATTTGTAGGGTCTTCTTCAAGGCGGTCATTTGCAAAGTCTACAAAGTGACTGCCTGTCGCGCGATATTCATTTGTATATTCGTGAATTTCATCTGGAATATGAAGCCCGTTTTTTCTATATTGTTTATGATATTGAATGAGTAGAGACATAAATGGTTCTACCCAATCATTAAAATGTTCACTTAGTGATTCATCAATTTTGAACTGAAGAACTCTATCTTCTTCAGGTTCATGACGAAAAGCAGTTACAAAATCTGTATTTCTTACACGGCGCCACGTACCTTCATCATGCTCTGGTAGTTTAGGTTTATCGTTACAACAAAGAATAAGCTTAAATTGAGGTTTAAATTCAATAGGTTCTTTAAATAAAGCTCTTGCTTGAATAGTATCACCACCAGTAAGCTCCTTCATCAAACCAACATTCAACGAAGTTTCAGTATCAGGTTCTTGAAGTGAAGCAATGCGTTTACCCTTAGTATTTGCAAGTTCAGGTGTAGCTGCATTGGATGCTGCGCGCTTAGAAGTCAATAGAGAAATTGGTAATTTACAACAATAATCACCAGCTGCCTTTTCAAGAAGTTCCATAATTTTAGATTTACCATTACCACCACCTCCTGAAAATACATCAAAGTGTTCATCTTTAGTTGAACCAGACAGAAACGATGATAACCGTGTCATGACATATTCTCGGATTTCTTTAATTACGAATATAGAGCGCAACATATCATTAATTTCTGTGAGTTCTCTTGAATCGGATACATCTTCATAAGGTACATAATCAATATTGGTTGATAGAGAAATATAATCTTCAGGACGACCTTTGCGGTACTCCTCTCTTATCAAATCGTACACGCAATTATTAAAACCAATAAGATTATTATTTGAATCTAGTAAATCAATAAATACATGCTCTTTATCATAGAAAATCTCAGCACATTCCGTCATAATATTTGCCTTGAAACTTGTTTCTTTAAGACGCGCCATCACTGCAAAGAGTTTTTGAACGTCTTCATGTGCATCGTCACCAGCTTCTGATGACTGTTCTGTTTTAATTGTTGCTACCTTTTTGAATTCACGATATACTTCCTCAGAAATCTTACGCCTAAGCATGACACCTTTATCATCCGTTTTCCACCTATGCTGTTTCTCATCATAATAGTACCACGCTGTATCTTTTATAGAAACGCATTTATGATAATCGCTAAACATATTATACATCAGCTTAGCTACATCATATGAAGAACCCTTCTTAATTTTAATTACATCCATTACACATTTATAGTTATCTTTTTGAAGTACTTTATAATATTTTTCAGGGTCATCTTCTTTAGCCCACAATTTCAAACTTGCTATTCCAAGTCCTTCACAGCACATGTTTTCCCAATAGTCTTTACATGCGGATTCTGCTTCATGAGCACGGTTAGATGGTTTTTTACTAAATTCAATCCATTTTTTAAGTAGTGTATCATCTTTATTGTGAAGATTATGAAGACACCAGCCTACTTCTATCCATGAATTATATGAATTTGCACGCTCAACTTTAAGGCAATCTACATAATTACATACTAAAGCAATATCATCCTTCTTAAGTTTTCTTTGATTTTTCAGTTTTTTCTTTTTTGAAATCAAACGTTTTTTCCTATTAGCGCTCAATTTATCTGCTTCACAGTCAAGATGATAAACAATTTCTTCCATTTGACCGTGCAAAATAGCAGTATGAGATTCATCATTTTTATTTCTCATTGAAAGAAGCTCAATCAATTGTCTATCTGTATATTTATCAAGCTGCATTTCTTCTACACTATCATCCCATACACGAACGATACGTGTCAATTTGTAAGCTTCTTTATAAGGCTTCCTTGAACCATATAATTGCCAATTATTCTTATGAATTACAGCTTCATCAAATATTTCTGCATATGTTGAGTCAAAATTATATTTATCTAAAATTTCACCTACTTTTTCATATACTTGTTGGCGTACTTTATGTTGCACTACCGCTTTATGTACGATGAATGGTGTAATAATGTGAATCCCATCTTTAATACGATACATATCAGTAGTTCCGTCTTTTAATTTTTTGTTTCCTTGTCTATCCATATCAAATGTTGGCTTAGATTTCTCAAGAATAAAGAACTCTCGTTCTTCATCATCAAGTGGTTGAAACCAAACATTCATTTCTCTCATATACAACTTACAAATTTCATTTATATCCTCATTCGTATACACTCTATCTGCATCTTTTGCATAATAACGCAAGTCAATATCTATTTTGAAAGGTGTATACTCCAAATCACTTACACGCTCTGTTAGATGAGTCTCTACTCCATCCTTGAAAACTACTTGATGATATAGGTCCCAAAATGTATCCATATTTTCTTCTGGAACAAAGTACGACCCCTTTGGTTTATCTATACTTGTATGTGTATACTTTTTTTCATCGCCCGGGTTTAATTTGCATTGTGACCTAGTTTCCTGTAAGAAAGTATTCAAAGGATTAGTCTTCCATGAACTTGTAGGCACTGATTTCTTCTGCATGTCTCTTAATTATAATTTAACAAAATAATTTTAAATATTTATTTAATCAAATTTACAAAATGTTAACTTTTATTTTAAGACCATAACATCTATTAATATATTTTTTTTAAGTATATAAATAACCTACTTACACACTTAATTGTTTTCTTTACTAAATTTAATTAATTGATTGAAAAAATCTACATTCAAATTTACTACACAGCGTTTTTCTTTAACATAATTAATTGCATCTCTAACACGAAAATTTTTATATTTGATTAAATACGCTATAATAATAGTAGCCGACCTACTAGAACCCATAAAACAATGTACAAAAATACTCTTGTCTTTATTTTCAGTTAAAAAATCATTCATTTTTGTTACGGTTTTATCAAGGTGACTTAGAATATCTGCACCTGATATATCTTTAACATCTACATTATAATATTCAAAGCAGTCTGGAAAATAATTAGATATACAAGGCGACGAATTTATTACAAGCCCTACATTATTCTTTTCTAAATCATAGTAATCTCTTGCATTACATGAATTTCCTAAGTATAAATTTGGTAATATTTCAGTAGATGGATATGTTAAATCGTATAATGATCCCAATATTCCCCTATTGTTTGGAGTTATTCTTATGGCCTTATCATTTAAACTGGAATCATTAGATATATATGAACTTGCTTTATCAATTAAAACACTTCCCATACAATACATTTTATATGTTGTATCCATTAATATATTAAATTAAATATTTTTTATGTCCTTATATTTAATTACAATAAATTTGATAATAATTAATTAATTAACGGATAATAAAAACATGTCAACAAATAACAATATTTACACAAATTCTCCTACTCCTATTGCAATTAACAGGATTAATTATGACTGTAAACTTATAGATGATACTAAGGATGTATTAGATTCCGAGGGAATTTATTTCCATTTTCCGCGAGATGAAGGTAAAACTATTTCAACTCACTACTACCAACTCCTAACAGGACCTGAAAATTCACCTTATGAATATGGATTTTATGTATTTAAGGGTCAATTTCCAGATAATTACCCATTTAAACCTATGACCATGAAATCACTTACTCAAGGAGGTAATGTACGTAAACATCCTAATTTTTATGTATGTGGTAAATGTTGCTTCTCTTTTCTTGGAACTTGGAGTGGTCCTCCGTGGACACCATGTCAAAATTCCAAAAATGTAGCTATGTCTATGCGTTCTGTAATGACTAAATATCCTCTTGAAAATGAACCAGGGTGGGAAAATGTGAACTCACGTAGAACATCTCACGAACAATATGCCAAGCTAATTGCTTATTTTAATATCAGGCACGCCGTAGTAGATATCGTTTCTAATATTGATACACAATTTACATATTTTAAAGAACCTATTATCAAAAATTTTATCAAAAATTATCAAAAATATATTGATATTGTCACTAATTTAGACCTGAAAGATTTGTGTGAACATAAGAGCCCTGTTTATAGTTTTAGTATAAATGTCGATAAAAAAGCACTGATTGATAAACTACAAGCACTATTTAACAAATATTCTACAAATGTAAAATCTAATAAAAAAAACAACTCTTCTTCCGAAATTACTACTATAAATAATTCAAATCCGGAAATTGTAAACACCGACTCAATTGCAAATAAACCTATCAATAAAAAACCATCTTCTAAACCTAAGGAATCTGCATCGGTCTATGAAAAAGGCTACACATGTGTAACAGAAGATAATAGTACTTATAAGGTGATTGAATATAAAAGAGGTGATAAAATTCAAAAACGATGGTGCAAATGTAAAAGCTAACTACTTAAATAAATATTAATAAATAACTATATGTGTGATTTTATTTTATTTAACTTATTAAGACTAGTTCAAAATATTCAAAACAAATATAATTTACCTGAAAAGGAATTAAATAAACTTATTAAAAAGCTATCTATACCAAATTATCAAAGTTATACTGCTAAATTTAAAATCTATTACAATCAAAAAACTAAATCAAAATATATTTTACTTGGAAAATCTAAATCTTCAGATTATTATTATGCACTTAAATTTGATTAATATTAATTTAAATATTATATTATAATAATATAACATGCAATTTTGTCCACAATGCAAATTTATGACTTACACTAAATTGAATCGCAATGAATCACCTCCCATATTAGAGAATTACTGTAAAAATTGTGGCTGGAAGGGTGTCAAAGACATTAGTTCAAAAGCTATTTATAAACGTAATTATAAGGAAGATTATATTGCAGAAAAAGTACTTTCCAATAAATATACTATCTTTGACGTATCACTGCCGCGTGTAGAATATGACTGTATTAATTCTGAATGTGCTACAAACACAGAATTTGACAAAGATTCTACACTAATAATATCTAATATACCAGCTGACCATACTGATGAGCAGTTTGATGAAATTTTTGAAAGTTTCAGTACCAAAATAGATAAAAAATATAGAGTTAAACTAACACAAGCAATAGTTGTTTTCAAAAGCAAGGAAAATAAACAAGAGTTTGAATCTAAGTTTAATAAAAATATTATTCCATCATATGAATTATCAATTAATAAATTAAGCGAAATAGCTAAAGAAATTCTTTACATAAAATATGATCCTAACAATATGAAGTATATTTATCTTTGTGCCAATTGTGGTTCATCATGGAATAAAAATTAATTTAAATTTGATATTTATTTTAAAGTTATTTTTTTATTATATAATATATTATGATGTCTGACGATGAATTTGATGAAGGCTATGAAAGTGTAGAAGATACCTCAATTGAACAACCTATTGAAAGTACTTTTAAGAGTGAAATTGATAGCGTAAATAATAGCTATAATAATTATTATAATAGTGAAAAAACAACCAAACCATTTCTAACTAAATTTGAAAAAGCAAAAGTTCTAGGTACTCGTTCCGAAATGATTGCCAATGGTGCAATTGCACTTGTTAATGTCCCGTCACATGTCACTAACACATATGAAATAGCTAAAATGGAGTTCGAACAAAAAAAAATCCCTCTCATTATACGGAGACACCTTCCTAATGGTAATATTGAATTATGGCGATTAAGTGACCTTGTATGTGTTTAATAAAATTTGATTATTTATTTTTTTATTTTTTATTTCTAAAAAATGGCTAAGAACTTTCCAACTAATCCGACAAATATGACTAATTATTACACAACGGATACATCCTATAATAATACACTTCCTATGACCCTTGATGATATTTCGCCTTATAATCAACTTTGTAATATTAAAAATCGTAACCCATTCATTCGTAAGGTATACACTAATTTATCAATCATGTGGTTCTTTATTTCAACTGTTTTTTACGGATTTATTTATAATGAAAAAATGAATACATTTGCAAATTCCGATGAAGCATCAAAATTGATGATTTTTGCATACATTGCCCTATTTTTGAGTGTTTTATTGCCTATATGTTTTGAAAGTTTAGTTAAAACATCTCCAAGTGACTACTTCATATTGTTCATTTACACTGCTACAGAAGCCTATATTCTAGGAATCGTATGTGCCCGTAACAATATTCAGGCTGTTTTTCTTGCAGCAGGGACAACTTTAGTAATTACCATTGCAATGACACTATTTGCGTGTCAAACTAAATATGATTGTACTGGTTCTGGGGGATTTCTTTTGACGGCCTTATGCGGTATTATTGCAATTAACATTATCAACATATTTGTTAAGAGTAGTACTGTCCATCTTTGGGCAGCATGTGCATCTGTCGTTATGTTTTCGGCTTACCTTGTTTATGATACACAATTGATTGTTGGAGGCAGTCACAAAAAATATCAGTTTTCAACGGATGACCATGTACTTGCTACTATTTCAATTCATCTAGATATGGTTAACCTATTCCTAAACATCTTGCAAATATTGTCAAGTTCTAATGATTAATTAAGTAAAACAAAAAAATAAAAATAGCTTTATCTTTATTTTTTTAATGTATATTGTTATAAATTCATTAACATTTCCATCTATTACCACAGTTGAGACACGTTACAAAAGTAGTCATCGGTTCATCAGCTGAACGCGTCTGCAGTTGATAAAAACTACATTCTCTTTTCTTACATCTACCACACTTATAGATATCCGTGGCCATTTCTTTATTAATTTCATACAGCGTCCTATCTCTCTTAGATTTTTCATCAACCAAAGGTTTCCAATGTTCGGGAAACATACACTGTAATGGCATATCCGCTAACTCATATCCACTAAATTCACCCATAATAAGACGTTCAAATAACCTCACATTATTAACATACGAATCCTTTTTTAAATTATTATATACCTCGATATTAAACACTTTATACATATTCATAAATATATTATTATCCCATAGCTTGGGAATATTTTTTGTTTCTGCGTGTTTAATTGTTTTATTGTAAATGCCTTTTTCTATATCTACTGAAATTTCAAGAATCTTATCATCTGTCTTCCTATTTTTTTTAGGTAAATCGCTATTTTGCTTATTTAATAGTTCAAAAAATTTTTTTGTGATAATATTCCTCGGATTAATTTTGCAATCCATTCTATTTTATTAAAATAAAAACTTTAAATAAATACATCAAATTTTAATTAACAATATTTTATGCCTTTTTATTTTCTTTATCATCATCACTCTCAGCACCCTCTTCTTCATTATTATCACTTTCTTCACCGCTTTCATTTTCATCTTGATGTTCTTCTTCATCGTCTTCTCCCCCGTCCTCACTATTATTAACTTGCATACTGTCTCCAGTAGACATCAGCTCAGGTTCTTCTTCTGAGTCTTCTACAGAATCTGACGAATGACAGCTTTCTTCATCTTCACTTTCTTCTTCAGATTCTTCCTCAACCTCACTGTCATTGACAATAAATTCATGAATACTATCATCTGAATCTGGTTCCTCCTCATCCGAATAAGAATCTTCATCACCCAACGATTCGAATCCACCCATTGCATCGTCGTAAAATTGATTAAAATCTGCATGAGTCAACTTAGTCAATTTACTATCCTCGTGACAAACTGCCAAAACATTTCCAAAATATAGCTGTGAATCTATGGGAGGTGGCAAATCATATTGATTCTCATTGCCAGCCTTTCCATTAGAACTTGCATAAATACTAATCGTTTTTTCATTCCATTGAAAATCACATTCGCGTTCATATACACATCCCTTGCCTACCTTAAATGATTTAATTTTATTAAAATCAAGGCGGTCAATATTTAGGTTTTCCGGTACCTTAATTTCACTAATAGCCTTATCTTTACCAATACATACCGCAGTAGTTTTGTTAGTTGTTAGAGTCTTAGACATGATTGTATTACGCAGATAACGTTTAAATAATAAATCAAATTTTAATTTAAATTTGATTATTTTTAAGTAATTTATTTTAATTTAAATGAACGAATTTCTTGCTAAACACCTCTTACTTGCTAACAAAAATTTAATTATCACAATCCACTATGGTCAAAGCATAGATAAAAGTATATTCGATATAAAGTTGTCTAAAGAACACATCAATGAATTAATTAAAAATGTTGCTAAAAATTATAAATATAAAATTAGTCATACAAATTCAATACACAAACATAAGATTGATAATACAATAATAAGTCGTATTAATAATAATATAGAATATGAAATTCATAATACGATAGACACTTCATCACATGGTTGTCTCTTTCTTAAAGTGACTGAAATTCAAAAAGACTCACTGATACCCGAATCTACAGAAAATTATCATTCAAGCGAAACTTATGATTTAATGACTATAACTATTAATAATACTGTCGAACTTCATATATGTGATTTTAGTAGCTATTATACTGCACATATTTCTATCAAAAAACCAGTGACATGTAGTATTCTCAAAGATATATTAAACAAAATATTTCATACTAGCTAATAATGCAACATTCCTTAGATTTATTTTTTAAATGAGAAACAGATTCATCAAATTTTTCCTCCACTAAATGTGACACTTTATTGTTTTTGGCAAATTTTATAATACGTTCTAATACATTATCAGCATATACATCATATAAAGCGAGGATATTATCTCTTTCACTAAAAGTCATATTTTTTTCAATAATAAGTCTTCCCAGAAATATTACTATATTTTTTTTTACATTTCCCGATAGTTTACCTGAATGAGAAGATGAATTAATCTTAATATGTTCTACTAACTGAGCTATATTTGTTATAATAATAGTAATTGCAATAACAGATTCAATATTAGGATTATCGATGACTTCACGGACAGATTCAATACTTTTAACAAATATTTTTTTGATTATTTTTTTTTCAAAAATACTAAGCTTAGATTTTTCCAAATCTTCATTTTTAAGAGATATACTAAAAGAATTATCTGAAGTAACTGTTTTAACAAGATTTATTTTAATGTTATCAATTTTAGGTATGCTATTAATATCGCTGATAGATGTGCTATTGAGATTTTGAGTTTCATCATCGGAATCATCTTTTTCTGATTCTTTTTCTGATTCACTTTCAAATGAAATTAATTTTTCTGATATATTATTTATTGTAGAATTATTAAGTGTATCTGTATCACTATCATCAGATACATTTGGGCTTATTTCTGGACTTTCTTCTACCTCAGTTTCTTCCACCTTAGTTTTTTCTAATTCATCTGTTTGTGATTCTTCATTTTTATCTTTATCGGTTGGTCTACTATTAATTTCCTCAGTAGTAGATTCTTCAGTAGTAGATTCTTCAGTAGTAGATTCTTCAGTAGCAGATTCTTCAGTAGCAGATTCATTATTTAACTCATCTTTTTTTTCTTGTTCTTCTACATTAGATATTTCATTTACAGATTCTTTATTTGTAATAGAATTTTCAT
>MDTA01047553.1_pt1 | contig 37732 bp, 30 predicted proteins | sample 811151 | NCBI WGS metagenome assembly MDTA01 (sample SAMN05326648, study PRJNA326480) | marine metagenome | isolation source: seawater | place: Indian Ocean: South | collected 2010
GGCCGTGCAATCGAACTGCGCGTTCAGACGGTTGGCCGGAATGTTGGGCATGGTGCCGACCACGGCGGCGGCGTCGAGCGCGGGCATCAGATCGTCCCGCGCCGACGCCAGCCAGTCCGCCGGGGCCTCGACCCCGGCGCCGTCCATCAGGTCGGCCAGCCGCCAGCGCAGGCCGTAGCGCGCGATTTCCGCGTCGCAGCCCATGCCGATCAGCACCCCCGTCCGTTCGGCGGGCAGGCGCGTCATTTGACCGACGGCTTCCAACGCCGCCTCGATCATCAACGGCTGTTGCGGCAGGCTGCGTTGCAGGTCCTTGGGCGGAAAGCGCAGCCCGGAGAGCGGCAATTCCACCCCGTCGATGGCCGTGCGCGCGGGCGGACCGCCCGGGGCGGCGACGGCGTCGGCGAAGGCGGCGATCCCCCGGCAGTTCCCGGCGACCACACCGAGGGCGCAGATCGCGACGGGCGTCTGGATCATTGCCTTGGTTGAAGTCGCCTCGGCGGCGCGGGCCGGATCGAAGGCTTCGACCAGCAGATGGGCATTGTTGCCGCCGAAGCCGAAGCTGTTGACGGCGGCGCGGCGCGGCGCGCCCTTCATCTCAGACCACGGCGCCGTCTCCCGCTGCGGGCGGAACCCGGCCCCATCGAAGGCCGCGATGGGGGCATCGACATTGAGCGTCGGCGGCAGTTCGCCGTGCTCCATCATCCCCAGGACCTTCAACAGGCCCGCCGCGCCCGAGGCCGTGATGAGATGGCCCAGGTTGGATTTCAGGGAGCCCACGGGCAGCGCCGCGTCCGCACCGAAGACCTCCGCCATGGCCGCGATCTCGACGCCGTCGCCGACGGGCGTGCCCGTGGCGTGGCATTCGACATAGCCGATATCGGCGGGGTTCAACCCCGATTGCGCATAGGCCGCCCGCATGGCGCGGACCTGGCCCTGGCCGTCGGGGGCGAGGAAACCGCGCTGCCGCCCGTCGTTGGAAAGCCCCACGCCCCGGATCACGCCGAAGATGCGGTCGCCGTCGCGCACCGCGTCGTCCAGGCGCTTGAGTGCGACCAGAGCGGCACCCTCCGCCGGCAGCAGGCCGTCGGCGGCGCGGTCGAAGGGGCGGCTGCGCCCGCTCGGGCTGAGGGCCTGAAGCGAGGTGAAGCCGACATGCAGGAACAGATCGTCCGCCCGGTTCACCGCCCCCGCCAGCATCAGATCGGCTTCGCCGTCCTGCAGCCGGTCGCAGGCGAGCTTGATCGCGTAAAGCGACGAGGCACAGGCGGCGTCGAGCATCATCGTTTCGCCGCCGAGCCCCAGAGCCTCGGCCAGGACATGGGCCGGGTAGCCGGAGGAGAAGCGGTTTTCCGGATTGCCGGGCCGATCCCGGTCCAACACGTCCGCCATCCAGACGCCTTCGGCGAAATCCGCATGGCCGCGCGGGGGATAGGACAGGTTGCCGAGGATCGCGCCCGCCCGCGTCAGATCGCTTGCCTTGGCCGAAACCCCGGCTTCACGCAAGGCTTCCCGCCCGCAATGGAGCAGCCATTGGAACAAGGGGTCCAGGGCGCGAATACGGTCCGCCGGGCGGGCGAAGCCATCGGGGTCGAAGACCGCATCGAAGCCGTCGACATAACCGCCCATGCGGCTGCAGGCCGTCTCCGGCCCGGTCGCGCCGGGGGACGTGATTCGATCCGCGTCCAGGCCCCAATAGCCTGCGGGCGGCGGGCCGACCAGGTCGCGGCCCTCGGCGACATTGCGCCAGAGGTCGTCCGGCGTCAGTGCGCCCGGAAGGACGCAGGCTCGGCCGACGATGGCGATGGGATTGAACATCGGCGGGCTCAGTCGGCGGCCTCGGTATCGCCCGGCCCCCCATCACCTTGACCCACGTCGATGGAATACATCTCGACCCCCTGCATCTCGGCGACGACGCGGCCGTCCAGGGTCGTGAAGGTCAGATCGCTTTCCGTGCGCGAGCCGCCGACCAGCTTGCTGTGGAAGGCGCAACGCAGCGCCTCGCCCTCGGGCGCCACGCCATGGGGGATGAAGGCCCCGATGCGGATCGGCAGGAACACCCGCCCGGCCTTGCTGAGGCCCCAGAGCAGCGCCAGCTGCATGCCGCCGTCGAGCGCCGCCGGATCGGCCATCCACGGCCCGCCGGGCCAGGCTTTGCTGCCGGTGCCGTCGAACACGCCGACGCCGCCGTCCTCGCCCATGCCTTCCAGATCGCGGATGACCTGGAAATCGGGGCCGTGGAACAGCTTGCCGTCGTAGACCTCGCCCGCGGCCCAGGGCCAGGCGGCAAGGCCACCCGGTTCCCGCGCGGCGGGGATCGCCGCCGCGTCGTGACCGGCGCCGGTCCGCGCCAGATCGACCGTGCCTTTGTAGCGTTCCCGCCCATCGGCCGAGACCAGCCGCAGGTCGATCGACCCCGTGCCGTTGGTGACCGAGGGCCGGGCGACGATCTCGAAGGTCTCGGCTTCGGGATAATTCTCCAGCACCACGCCCTTCAGCACATGCAGATCGCGCAACGCCGTCGGTGTCATGTCGGGCAGCACGGCCCGGGCCGCGCGCATGAACCATTCGATGACCAGGACGACCGGCAGGACCGCGCGGCCCTTGATGACGTGGTTGGCGAGATAAGGCTGCGCCGCACCGTCGACCACGACCTCCATGCGCAGGTCCGGCACCTTCATGCGCAGCGCCGCACCCGCCAGGACCTCGACCGCGCTCTCGTCCGCGCCCGGCGCGGGCGACAGTTCGCGCAGCAGGAAATCCGCCCCGCCGTCCAGCGGGATCAGGTCGATCCCCGCCTTCTCGAAATGCGCCTTCAGGCCGGCATCGACCATGCCGCCGTCCCAGGGACCCCAGTTGACCGACTTGACGACGCAGCCGTCGCCGCGCCGGCGGGCCTCCGCCTGGGCTACCTTGTTCAAAACCTCGTTCGCCATGGCGTAATCGCATTGCCCCGGATTGCCGCTGCGCGCGGCGGCCGAGGAAAACAGGCAAAGCGCCTTCAACGGATCGTCCGCCGTCGCGGCAAGCAGGGCCGCGAGGCCGTCCACCTTGGTCCGGAAGACGCGAGTGAACTGTTCGTCCGTCTTGTCGGCAACCGCCTTGTCGGCGAGCACGCCCGCCCCGTGGACGACCGCCGCGACAGGCCCCCAATCGGCGCGGACACCCGCCAACGCCTCGGCCAGAGCCGCACCGTCGGTGATGTCGAGGGCGAGATAACGCGCCTCCGATCCCAGATCGCTGAGGCCCGCCAGGGTCGCCTTGATCTCGCGCGCCGCCAGGATGCGCCCGGCGTCGCGGTTGATCTCCGCCGGGGTCGGCGTCTGCCCGGCGGCCTTGGCCGCCGCGAACAGGGCCGCCTTCAAGGCCGCTTCGTCCGCCGCCTCGGGATGCGGGTCGCCGCCGTCGATGTCCGTCCGGCCGAGCAGCAGGAACTTCAGCCGCCGCGCCCGGGCAAGGCGCCGGGCGGCATGGGCCGTGACCCCGCGCCCGCCGCCGGAAATAACGACGACGTCGCCGTCGGCCAGAACGGGATCGCCGCCGTCCGCCGCGGGTTCATGCAACAAGGCGACCAGGACCCGCCGCCCTTTCGGCCCCAGGCCGACCTCGACCTCGGGCCCACCGGCGAGGATTTCGTCGGCGATTTCCGCCGCCAAGGTTTTGGCCGCACGCTTGCCGCATCGGATATCGACAGCCTTGACCGCCGTGGCGGGCAGTTCCTGGGCCATGGTCTTGACCAGCCCGGCGAAACCGCCGAGCCAGCCGCCCGCCCCCGGGTCCGTCTCGAACCCGAAATCGCCGCCCGTGTCCTGGACCGTGACGAAAACACCGCCGGTCCCGGCATTGGCGATCGCCCGCGCCGCCTGAAAGGCACCGAGATGGGCGTCGAAGGACGCGTCCGGCCCCGGGGCCTCGGCAAGGCCATGCAGGCTGATTGCCGCGCGGGCGTCGTCGGGAAGCTCGTCCGCGACCTGGGCGTCGAGCCCCCGGCGCTTGAATTCATCGGCCAGGGCGGCGCTGCGCGTACCCAGGTCCGGCACGATCCAGACCGTGCCCGCCCCGCGCAGGCCCGGCATGGCGAAGCCCGAGGCCGGGGCCTCGGTCAGCATCGGCACGAAACGCCCCACCGGCCTGGCCGGGGACGATGCCGCCGTTTCCGGGGACGATGCCGGCGTCACCGCATCCGCGCCATCCAGGTAATCCAGAATTCGGCTGAGGGTCGTCAACTGCGCCATCTGGCCGGGATCGATCTCCGGCAGGTCGGGGAAGCGGTCGCGCAGGGACGACAGGATTTCCACCTGCTTGATGGAATCGATGCCGAGACCGGCCTCCAGTTCCATATCCAGGTCGAGCATTTCGACGGGATAGCCCGTCTTCTCGGCGACGATATCCAGCAGCGCCACCTCGGCGGCACCGGAGGTTCCGGGCTCGGCCGCCGCCGCGACCGGCGCCGGGGCCGCCGGACCATCGGCGCCCAGTGCGGTCTCGATAAAGGCCGCGATCCGGCCCGGCGTGGTCATCTCCGCCAGCTGGCCCGGATCGAATTCGGGCAGACCCGGCATCCGGTCACGCAGCGCCGAAAGGATTTCCACCTGTTTGATGGAATCGATCCCGAGACCGCCCTCCAACTCCATGTCCATGTCGAGCATTTCCGGCGGATAACCCGTCTTCTCGGCGATCACGGACAGCAGCACGCCGCGCACGTCGACGGCCGGTGCGGACGCCGCCTCGGGACCCGGTGTGGCTGTCGGCGCTGCCGCGGCCGGCGCAGCGGTGGCGCCGATAAACTCAGCGATCTGGCCCAGGGTTTTCAGGCTCGCCAATTGGCCGGGGTCGAGCTCGGGCAGGCCCGGCATCCGGTCACGCAGCGCCGAGAGGATTTCAACCTGCTTGATGGAATCGATGCCGAGACCGGCCTCCAACTCCATCTCCATATCGAGCATTTCCGTCGGATAGCCCGTCTTCTCGGCGACGACGGCGAGCAGCACCGCCGTCCCATCCTGGTCCGGGGCCGTCGGCGCGGTGGCGGGAGCAGGCGCGGGCGCGGTAACCGGGACAGCCTCGGCCACCGGACCGATGAAGTCGGCGATCTGGCCCAAGGTCTTGAGGCTCGCCAACTGGCCGGGGTCGAGTTCCGGCAGGCCCGGCATCTGATCCCGGAGCGCCGAGAGGATCTCCACCTGCTTGATGGAATCGATGCCGAGACCGGCCTCCAATTCCATTTCCATATCGAGCATTTCGGTCGGATAGCCGGTCTTTTCGGACACGACGGCGAGCAGCACGGCCTGCACATCCTGCGCGGGCACAGCAGCAGACTCAGCGGCAGGCACGGGTTCAGGCGCCGGAGCCGTTGCCGCAGGCGGCGCGGGCATCGCGGGCGGCGGCGCCATGACCGGCGCAGCCGGCGCAACGGCTTCGCCCGGCGCAGGCATGGGCTGCAGGCCCGTGGGAGCGGCGGGAAGCGGCGCGGCGACGCCCGGCGACGCCGGACCGCCGGTCATCGCCGCGAGTGCCTGTTCGGTCATCCGCAGGAACGCCTGATGGCTGTCGGCCATGGATTGCTGGAACTGGCGGTGGGTTTCCGCCGTCTGGCGCTGGAACTGTTCCAGCGCCGTCATCCAGGCCGCATCCCCCGCCGGGGCGGCGGGCATGGTCGGCGCGGCGGGCGCGGCCTGCGGCGCCGGCTGGGCGGCGGCCTGAGGTGCCGGGACGGGACGTTCCGGGTTGGGCGGCGGCAGGTCGGCCGTCCCGCCCGCCGGGGGATAGGGCTTGCCATAATTGGCGCCGGTGATCGGGATGGCGTGCTTGGCCGGGGCCTTGGCCGCCTCCGTCCGGGCGGGCAGGTCCGCCCAGAGGGATGCGAAATCGAGCGCCACGCCCATCGCCGACACCTGGGCCAAGGCGCGCCACAGGCCGGTCACGCCGTCCTGGCCCTTGCGGTCCAGGGCGACCGCCGCATGGGGCTTGTCCTTCAGGCATTGGCCGACAAGGCCGGTCAGCACGGCGCCGGGGCCGACCTCGACGAACAGGCGCGCGCCCTCGGCATGCAGGGCCTCGACGATTTCACGGAACCGCACCGGCTGCGCCAGCTGGCCCGCCAACTGATCGCGGATCGCCGCCGCCGTCGCCGGATAGGGTTCCGCCGTGGCGTCGGCATAGACCGGCAGGGCCGGGGCCGTGACCGGCAGTTTCTTCAACGCCAGGGCGAAAGGCTCGGCGCTGTCCGAAACCACCGGCGAATGGAAGGCCGTCGCCACGGGCAGGCGGCGGAAGGTGAGGCCCGCGCCCGCGAGCACCTGTTCCGCCCGTTCAATCTCGGCCGTGCGGCCGGAAAGGATCACCTGTTTCGGGCTGTTGTCGTTGGCGAGGACGAGGTCGAGTTTTTCGTCTGCGACCAATTGGGCGACCGCATGCTTGGCCGCCGAGACGGCGGTCATGGCGCCGTCGGTCCCGGCTGCCGCATCGCGCATCAGCAGGCCGCGTTTGCGGGCGATGGCCAGGGTTTCGTCGCGCCCGAACACGCCCGCCGCATGCAGCGCCGTGACCTCGCCGAAGCTATGTCCGGCGACGGCGTCGGGCTTCAGGCCGAGGCCGTCCAGCAGCGCCAATTGCGACAGGCTGACGGCGGCGATGCCCGGCTGGGCGACCTCCATGGCGGTGACGGCGGCCTGCTGCGCGGCGCGCTCATCGTCGGTGAAGGCGGTCGGCGGGAACACGGTCTGATGGAGGGGCGCGCCCGCGAAATCGTCCAGGTCCGCCGCCGCGTCCCAGACTTGGCGCGCGGCGTCGAAGGCGACGGCCAGATCGGCGCCCATGTCCACGTATTGGCTGCCCTGCCCCGGGAACAGGAAAGCGACCTTGCCGGTCTCGGCGGCGCCCGCGCCATGGGCCGTGTCGGGGCCGGTGGGATCGTTCCCGGCGGCCAGGGCCGCGGCGGCGGCGGTCAGCTTGGCCGCCAGATCGGCGCCACCCATAGCGACGATGGCAAGGCGCTGGGCCGCACCGGCGTCGAAGTCGCGCTGGCTGGTCTCGGCCAGGGCGCGGAAGCGGGAATCGTCGGTCGTAGATGCCGCGCCCGCCAGTTCCTTGCACCGTGCAATCAAGGCCGCTTCGTCGGTTGCCGAGACGACGAACAATTCAGACGGCAGGGCGCGGGTCCGTGCCGGGCGGGTGCCGGGGCCGGTATATTCCTCGATCGTGACGTGGAAGTTGGAGCCGCCGAAGCCGAAGGAACTGACCGAGGCGCGGCGCGGATGGTCGCCACCGCGAACCCAGGGGCGCGGGCGGGTCGGCAGATAAAAGGGGCTGTCGCCGATGTTCAAATCCGGATTGGGGGCCGCGACCTTGATGGTCGGCGGCAGAACCTTGTGATGCAGGGCCATCACCGCCTTGAACAGGCCCGCCGCGCCGGCGGCGGCCTTGGTATGGCCGATCTGCGATTTGACGGAGCCGAGGGCGCACCATTGTTTGCGCCCGTCGCCCGCCGGCTCGAACACGCTGCGCAGGCCGGAAAATTCCGCCGCGTCGCCGGCCTTGGTCGCCGTGCCGTGGGCTTCCATCAGTTCGACCGTCGCCGGGGAATATCCGGCGGCGTCGTAGGCCCGGGTCAGGGCGCGCGCCTGACCTTCCGGACGGGGGGCGTAGACGCTGGTCGATTTGCCGTCGGACGACGACCCCAGGCCCCGGATCACGGCGTAGATGTCGTTGCCGTCGCGTTCGGCATCTTCCAGACGGCGCAGGGCCAGCATGCCGATGCCTTCGCCGATGATCGTGCCGTCGGCCTGGTCCGAGAACGGCCGGCAGTCGCCCGTCGGCGAAAACGCCGGGGTCTTGGAGAAACACATGTACATGAGGATTTCGTTCAGCGCGTCGACGCCGCCCGCGATCACCGTGTCGGACTGGCCCAGGTACAATTCGTTCAAGGCGACCTGCAGGGCCGAAAGCGACCCGGCGCAGGCGGCATCGGTCACGTAGTTGCTGCCGCCCAGGTCCAGGCGGTTGGCGATCCGCCCGGCGACCACGTTGCCGAGCATCCCGGGGAAGGAGCTTTCCTGCCAGGGCACGTAATTGGCGGCGATGCGATCGCAGATCGCCTGCGCCTCGCCTTCCGGCACCCCTGCCTCGCGCAGGCCCTTGAGCCAGGCCGGGCGTTGCAGGCGCCCGCCCAGATGCACCACCAGTTCCGTCGCCGAAGCGACGCCCAGGACGACGCTGGTCCGCGATTTGTCGATGCCCGACCCGGCCTGGCCGGCGGCTTGTTCCAACACCTGTTTGGCGACGACCAGGGCCAGCAGCTGCGCCGTGTCCGTGGACGGCAGGGCGGTCGGCGGAATGCCGAATTCCATGGGGTCGAAATCGACCGGCGAGACAAAGCCGCCGCGCCGGCAATAGGTCTTGTCCGGCGCCGTGGGATCGGCGTCGTAATAGTCGTCGATCAGCCAATGGGTCGGCGGCACGTCGGAAATGTTGTCGCGCCCGGCGATGATGTCGCGCCAGAACCCGTCGCGGCCGAGATGCCCCGGATAGACGGCACCCACGCCGACAACGGCGATGGGCGATGCGGATTTCTGTTTTTTCGTCTCGGTCATGTCTCGGGTCTCGGTATGCGTCTGGTCGGTCGGGTCGATGGTCGGTCGGGCGGCCTGGGTCATCCAAGCGGCCGGGGTCGGTAGCCGCAGGATGCCGGGGGCATGGCGACCCCGAAGGATCGAAGCTGCTGGGCGCGGGTGACGACGGCGGCACCCTCCATCAAATTACGGGCGATCTGCACGACGGTGCGGTTTTCCGGCGGCTCGAGGAACGATCCCCGGGACCAGTCGTTGAAGGCACCCATGGCCGGGCCACACCAGATCTGATAATCGGCGCGGCGTTCGGCCACGCCCTCGCGCGCCCATTGCGCGCCCATGAACAGGTACCAGCGGAAGACCAGCGCCATGCGGTATTTGGGATCGGCTATACCGCGTTCGGCCTCTGCCGGATTGCGTTTCTCGAAATAGGCCCGGGTATTGGCCCAGACCTCGTCCAGGGGGGCGCGGAACACGTCCTTTTCCAAGCGCGCGCGTTCGTCCCCCGTGATGTCGTCCAGCCCGGCGCGGGATTTGTAGAGGTCATAAAGCTTCTGGCCGCGCACGGCGAACATGGTGCCGCGTTTCAGAACTTGAACCTTCACGCCCATCTCGAACATGTCGGCGGCGGGGGCCATGGCGACGTCGTCCATCGCCGCCTGGGCCAGCATGGCGCGGGCATCCGCCGCCAGGCCCGATTCCACGGCCGCCTGATTGACCGACCCGGTCAGCACGTAGGCCGCCCCCAGACCGAAAGCCGCCGCCACGGCGGACGGCGTGCCCAGCCCCCCGGCGGCGCCGATGCGGATCGCGCGGTCATAGCCGTGTTCGGCGATCAGATCGTCGCGCAGGCGGGCGATCACGGGAAACAGCGAGGTCAGCGTCCGGTTGTCCGTATGGCCGCCGGAATCGGCCTCGACCGTGATGTCCTCGGCGACCGGCAGGGTCGCGGCAAGGTCCGCCTCTTCCTGGGTCAGGCGGCCTGCGGCGACCAGGGCCCGCAGCATCTCGGCCGGCGGCGGCGCCATGAAGGCCCGCGCCACGCTGGGGTGGGAAATCTTGGCGAAGACATGATTGCGGCGGCGGATGCGCCCGCCCGGATCACGGGCCAGGCCGCTGGCCGCGAAATGGACGACCGACGGCGCCAAAGCCATGAAGGCCGAGGCCGAGACGCAGCGCACGCCCTTTTCCAGGAACAGATCGACGGTCGCCTGTTCGGCCTCCGGTTCCTGCGGGCTGTGGATCAGATTGGCGCCCCAATGGCGGATGCCGGGGCCGAGGGCGGCCTGAATGCGGTCGATGTTCTCGGAAATCGTCTCCACCCGCAGACCCGCACTGCCGAAAAAGGCCATGAACCCGGCCTGGGCCGCGGCCACGACCATATCCGCCGTGGCGATGCCGCGGGCCATTTCGCCGACGACATAAGGAAAACGGCAGCCGTGGGTTTCGCCGAACCCCCGGTCGCCCAGCCATTCCGGATAGACCGGCGGCAGCATCCCGATCAGCGGCAGGTCGCGGTCGGCGCGGCCTTCGGGGGCGGCATAGACCGCGCCGCCGAAGGCGACGGCGACGCCGCCGTCTTCGTCCCGGACCAGATAAGCGGTCTCGCGCAGGCGTTCGGCCGCGGCCAGAAGCTCCGGCTGCGTCCGGCAGGTCGCCGAGGACGTGCCCGGCCCCCACCAATCGCGGATATTCGGCTCGGGTGAGGTCATTCGGGCAAACGCGCCCCGTCCGGGACGCCCGCCCGGCCCTCGTTCCGCCGATCAATCATGACGTTCTCCTGCCTGTGTTCTTGATCCTGTTATTATCCGTTTTCGTGCCTTTTCGGCGCCCGGCCCGTTCGACGAACCGGCGAAAAGCGGCGGCTGGAGACTTGCACTGAAGGTCCACCTTTCCCTCAGGTGAAAAATTAAACGAATTCATCCATCTCCGCCAACATTGATTCCGCCTCCCGGCGCAACCGGGTGGTGATTTCCTTGGCCGACAGATCGGTCATTTCGGCCGCGGGCAGCGGCGGGCCGATGCGCACCGTCACGCAGCCCGGGCGAATGGCGAAGCCGTGCGCCGCCCAGAACCGTCCCGTGTCATGCACCACCGGCACGATGGGCACGCCCGCGCCGGACGCCAGGGCGGCGGCGCTGGAGCGGAACGCCCCCGGCCTGCCCGGCGGGTGACGGGTGCCTTCGGGAAAGATCAGCACGCCGATCCCCTGGTCGAGCTTCGCCGCCCCCTGTTCGAGAACCTGACGCAGGGCCACCCGCGCGTCGCCCCGGTCGATGGCGACGGGCTCCAACCGGGCCAGGGCCGGGCCCAGAACGGGCACGCCGACCAGGCTTTTTTTCAGAACCCAGACGAAAGGGGGGAAGAACGCCGGAAAGATCAGGGTTTCAAACGCCGATTGATGCAGGGAGAAGATGACAAAGGGGGCCGGCGGCAGGTTTTCCGCCCCCTCGACCCGGCAGCGCAGGCCGCAGACGGCGGCCAGGATCGCCCGGTTGCGCCCCGCCATCCGCTGCTGCAGGACGAGACGGCGGGCCAACGGCGCCTTGCGCGCCGTCAGGCACATCCAGCCCGCCGACAGGAAGGCGTTGGTCAGCATCAGAATATAGGCCAGCGTGGACCGCAGGATGGTCATGACGAACGGGGGCTCCCGCCTCAGTCCATGAAATCAGCCGGCCTGCCGGGCGGCGAGCGGCGGTATGCCCCGGCCCGACAGGTAAATGAACACGATCGCCACGCCCTGAACCACGTGATAGAGCGCGTTGTGATCGAAATAGACCGGATGAATGCCGAGACCGGAGGTCTGAACCCCCGCCGCGACAAAGGTCAGGACCAGGCCGAGGGTGCCGTGCAGGGCCGGTTTGGCCCGCGTCCGCGCGAAGGTCACCGCGAAAGCGATCAGCACGAAGATCGTCGCCGGCAGATAATGGATGACCGCAACCAGGAAGGTCTGGGCGACGAACAAAATCACCGCCGCGTAGACGGCGAAGGCGGCCAGGGCCAGCAGGGTCACGACCCGCGCGGCCCCGCCCGACAGAACCAGGGACGATCCCATCCACCAGCCGGCAAGCGCCGTGAAGCCCAGCGACAACAACGTCGCCCGCCAGAGAACCTGATAGGCCAGGGCGTTTTCGTCCGGGAAAAACCCGTGCACCGTGCCGCCCAGGAAGGCGGTCAGGGCGAAGCCGACCAGGAACAGGCCGAGGGCACGGCGGAACGGGTCCGGCGGGACCAGGGCACGGAAGGTCAGGACCGCGAACAGCACTCCTTCGATGAACAGGATATAGTCGGTGATCGTCGTCGCGGGCTCGTGAATGGTCGCCTCCCTTGGTTCCTTAACGTCGCGCGCCAGGCATCAAACGTGACTTCGCCCCGGACCGCAAGCCCCCCGATATCGCGCGCGGCCCCCACCTTGTGGATGGCGTGCCGCCGCCCGGTCAATTCTCCCAGGTCAGGCGCTTGATCAGGTAATCGGCGAGATGGCCGGACGTGCTGTCCTGGCGCTCCGTGTCGCAATAAAGCACCAGATCGACCGAGGGCAGTTCCGGCATGCCGTCGAATCCGGTGCAGGTCCGAAGCCCCGGTCCGACCGCCGGTTCGGTCAGAACCGTCACCGCCAGCCCCGCCTGCACCGCCGCCAGAAGACCGGATATGCTCTCGCTTTCACAGGCGATGCGCCAGGGCCGCCCATGGCTTTCCAGGGCCTGCAAGGCGTGATCGCGATAGAGGTTGCCGGGCGGCAGCATGGCCAGCGGCAGCGGCGTCTTCTTATGGGCGTCGCTGTTCTCGCCCGTGACGAAATGCAGCTGCTCCGACCGGATGAATCGGCCTTCGACGTTGCCCGGCATTTGCGTCGCCATGACGAGATCGATGCGTCCCGCTTCGAAATCCTTCAACAGCGGCAGGCTGAGCGCGCAGCGCAGATCGATCTGCACCGTCGGATAGGCGCGGCCGAAATCGGCCAGGATGTCCGGCAGGAAGAATTCGGCGTACAGATCCGGCGTGCCCAGCACGACCCGCCCCGAAACCTCGGGCCGCGAAAGCCGGGTCAATGCCTCGTCATGAAGGCGCAGCATGGCCTTGGTGTAGCCGTGCAGCAACTCGCCCTCGTCGGTCAGGGTCTTGGGCCGCTGGCGCGGTTCGAACAATGCTTTCTGAAGACGGTCTTCCAGGCGGCCGATCTGTTGGCTGACCGCCGGTTGCGTCAGGTTCAGACGCGCCGCCGCGCGCGTGATGCTGCCCGTTTCGGCGACCACCGAAAACGTCCGCAGCAAGCCCAGGTCAATGTCTCGATAAGCCATGGGAATAACGATGCATTATGTTTCTGATAATGACAATTAATTAGATTTATGGACGGCAAGCCGTAGAGTGATCTTCATCGCGCCCCGCATCACCGCCCGGGACACGAGACCGAAACGCCCCGGCCGAGTGATCGGCCGCACGAAACGGAGAGATGACCTTGTCCAACGCGCCCCATTCCGAACCCCTCAGCGGCCCCCTCGTGTGGCAGGCGCGGGACCTGAACGAAAGCGATTGGCGCTATGTCATCGACGATACCTGCCTGGCCGAGATCGACGCCGCCGTCGCCGAATTGCGCAAGGCTTCGGTTCCGGCCCAAGACCTGAGCGCCGACGATTTCGACATGCCCGCCTGCCGCGCCCTGATGACGCGGGTCAAGGAGGGGCTGACCGATGGTTGCGGCTTCGCCCTGGTCGATCGTCTGCCGATCGACCGGCTGAGCAAGGACGAAGCGACGACGATCTATTGGCTGATGTCGCAGATGGTCTGCCGCCCCGTCGCCCAGAAACTGGACGGCACGCTGATCTACGACGTGCACGACACGGGTCAGAAAGCCTTGGCCGGATCGGGCATACGCCCCGACAAAACCAACATCGACCTGACCTTCCACAACGACAATTCCTACAACAATCCGATGCCCGATTTCGTCGGTCTGCTGTGCCTGCGTCCCGCGAAAAGCGGCGGCGTCAGCCGCGTCATGAGCTTCGAGACCGCCTATAACGCGCTTTTGGAACGCAACCCGGATGTTCTGGGGCGGCTCTATGCGCCGTTCATTTTCGACCGCCAACGCGAACATGCGGAAGGCGACGCGGAAACGATCACGGCACCCGTGTTCGAGAATGCGGGCGGCCTGCAGGCGCGCCTCGGCATCCACCAGGTGCGCAACGGCTACGAGATGACCGGCACGCCCATGGACGACGAAACGCGGGGCGCGCTGGCGGCGTTGGAAGACGTCTTCGCCGACGACAACCTTCAATTCCGCTTCACCATGGAGGCGGGTCAGTTTCAATATGTGAACAACAAGGTGATCGGCCACAGCCGGACCGAGTTCGAGGATTTCGACGAACCGGACGCCCGCCGCCACCTGGTCCGCATCTGGATGCGGGCCGAAGGGGATAAAGCCTACTCGGGCTAACCGAGAGGCGAACCAAGGGCTGGATCAACCGGCCGAAACAACATCCAGCGGCGCAACGGCGCGCCGCCACCGGGAAGAAGCATCTCTGACATTTCGGGTGTCTGCGGCCGCCAACCGCGACACCGCCACTTGGGGTATGTGAGGGATCGGCTTAGTGCTGGCGATAAGAGAATTACGTAAAATGTACGGGGGCGTCGCTGCGCTCGACGGGTGCAGCCTGGACGTCCCGGAACACTGCATCACCGCCGTTATCGGACCCAACGGGGCCGGCAAATCGACCTTGTTGAACTGCGTCGCCGGCGCCGCCGCGCCCGACGGTGGGACGGTCCTGTTCCAGGGTACGGACGTCACCGGCGCGAAACCCCATACCCTGGCCCGCATGGGCCTGGCACGGACGTTCCAGATTTCCCGCGAGCTGACCAGCCTGACCTTGCTGGAAAACGTCATGCTGGCGGGCCGCGGCGAATATGACGAGAGCTTCCTGGCCCCCCTGCTGTTCCCCGGCCGCATGCGCCGGGCCGAGGCCGAGGCCACGGACCGCGCCATGGCGCTGTTGACCCGGGTCGGCCTCGCCCGCCTGGCCGACGCCACGGCAAGCGACCTGTCCGGCGGGCAGAAGAAATTGTTGGAGCTGGCCCGCGCGCTGATGCTCAAGCCGCGCGTGGTGCTGTTGGACGAACCCGCCGCCGGTGTCGCCCCGCCCATGGTCGAGGTCCTGATCGAGGTCATCCGCGATTTGCGGGACGACGGCGTGACCTTCGCGCTCGTCGAACACAACATGGATATGGTCTCCGCGCTCAGCGATCAGGTCGTCGTCATGGCCGAAGGCCGGACCCTGGTCAGCGGCCGGTTCGAAGACGTCACCGCCGACCCCCGGGTCGCCGAAGCCTACCTGGGCGGCGTGCTATGACCGTGCAGCCCGTCACCATCAGCAACCTGCGCGCCGGATACGGCGGCGACGACATCGTCAACGACGTTTCCTTCGATGTCCGCCCCGGCGAGGTCTTCACCATCATCGGGCCCAACGGATCGGGCAAGTCGACCTTGATCAAGGTCCTGGCCGGGATCGTCCCGGCCCGCAAGGGAACCATTTCCCTGTTCGACCAGGACGTCACGGCGATGAAGGCGGCCCAGCGGATTGCCGCCGGGATGGCCTATGTGCCGCAGGAATTCAACGTCTTCCGCAACATGACCATCGCCGAGAACCTGCGCCTGTCGACGGAATTCATCGGCCTGCGCGGGCGCCGGGGCCTGGCAGAACGGGACCGCGTGCTGGCCATGTTCCCGGATATCGCCGGGCGCCAGAGCATCCTGGCGGGCAACCTGTCGGGCGGCCAGCGGCAGATGCTGGCTTTTGCCTGTGCGCTGATTTCCGGACCGGAAGTGCTGTTGCTGGACGAGCCGTCGGCGGGGCTGTCGCCGCGCCTGGTCGGCGAGATTTTCCAAAAGGTCCGCGCCGTCAACGCCGCCGGGACGACGGTCGTCATGGTCGAACAGAACGTCGCCCAGGCGCTGCCGATTTCCGACCGCGTGCTGGTCCTGGTCAACGGCGCGATCCGCCATCAGTCGACGGCGGAGGAAATCCGCGCCCGCGACGATCTTCACGAACTCTTTCTGGGGGAAGCCTGATTTCATGGCACAACTCTTTCTCAATGGTGTGGTGACCGGCCTGATCGTGGCCTTGCCGGCGATTGCCCTGTCGCTGACCTTCGCCATTCTCAAGTTTCCCAATTTCGCCATCGGCGCCATGTTGACCTTCGCCGCCTATATCGCCTGGGCGTTGAACACCCTGGCGGGCGTGCCCCTGGTCGCGGCGGCGGCGCTGACCCTGGTGTTGTTTCCGGCGGTGACCCTGATCTGCGACAGCGGTGTGTTCCGGCCCTTGCGCAATCGCGGGCCGATCACCCTGATGGTCGCGAGCATGGGATTGTCCTTCGTTCTCGAGAACGTCTGCCGCCTGGTGTTCGGCAACGACGCGCGCAATTTCGACATCCCCCTGTCGCGGCCGCTGCGCTATGCCGGCCTGCGCATCAATTACGAACAGATCGTCGCCGCCGGCGTCGCCGTGGCGGCGTTGATCCTGGTGTACTTGATCCTGCTGCGCTCGCCCCTGGGCCGCGCCATGCGGGCCGTCGCCGACAACCCGGACCTGGCCGCCGCGCGCGGCATCGACGACGGGCGCGTGATCAAGGCGACCTGGATCCTGGCGGGCGTGCTGATCGCAGCCTCCAGCGTTCTGGTCGGCATGGACCGCGCGATCGACCCGCAGATGGGCTGGAACTACATCATCGTCTGTTTCGCCGCCGCCGTGGTCGGCGGCATGGGCAGCCCCGCCGGGGCCGTCGTCGGCGCGCTCGGCATGGGCATCGTCGGCGAACTCGCGACCCTGGTGGTCGACCCCAATTACCGTGCCGGCGTCGCCTTCCTGGCGATCGCCCTGGTTCTGTTGATCCGGCCGCATGGATTGTTCGGCCGCCGGGAGATCAAGAAATGATCGGCTATCTCACCACCATCCTGGCGCTGGTCAGCATCGCCGCCTTGATCGCCTTCGCCCTGAACGTGCAATGGGGCATGTGCGGCATGGTCAACTTCGGGCTCGCCGGGTTCGTGGCACTTGGCGCCTACGTCACCGCGCTGATCACCCTGCAGGGTTGGGGGACCATCCCCGCCGTCGCCGCCGCCGTGGTCGCCTGCGCCGTCATGGGGGCGCTGGTATCCCTGATATCCGTCCGATTATCGGAGGACTATCTCGCCATCGTGACATTGGGCTTCGGCGAGGTCATCCGCCTGGTCACCCTGAACGAAGCCTGGCTGACCGGCGGCGCCATGGGCCTGCCGGGCATTCCCCGCCCGCTGATCGACGTGATCGGCGACGACCAGTATGAAACCTTCTACCTGGTCGGCTGCATCGCCGTCGTCGCCTGCGTCTTCGCGGTTCTGGAAATCACCACCCGGGCCCCCTTCGGCCGGGCACTGCGCGCCGTGCGCGACGACGATCTGGTCGCCTCCAGCCTGGGCAAGGACGTTCTGATGCTGCGCATCAAGGCGTTTGCCCTGGGCGGCGCCATCACCGGCCTGGCCGGGGCCATGCAGGCGTTCCAGTTCAGCTATATCGACCCCAGCCAGTTCACTCCGATCATGACGGCCTATGCCTTCATGGCGGTGATCGCGGGCGGGCGCGGGTCGCACCGCGGCCTGATCCTGGGGGCCTGTTCGATCATGTTCCTGTTGGAAGCGACACGTTTCCTGAAAGACGTCATCGACGTTCTGGACAACGCCCAGATCGCGGCGATCCGTCTGATCCTCATCGGCGCCGGGTTGATCGCGTTGCTGATCTACCGGCCGCAGGGGCTGATCCCCGAATACCGCATGCGGGCCCCCATCGGGCCGCGCGGCGGCGGTGAACCGACGCCCGATGCCGCCCGCACAGGCGCGGACACGGCGAAAGAAACGACCCACCCCGACTATCAAATGACCCCCTCACCCAAGGAGTAAGTGATATGGCCAAGAAAACGAACATGCCCAGCAACGCCGGTCGTCGGCGCCTGCTCAAGACCGGGGCCGCGGCAGGCGCCCTGGCCCTTTCCGCGCCGTTCATCCGGCCGTCCTGGGCGGCCACGGGGCCGATCAAGATCGGCATGGTGATTCCGTTCACGGGGGCCACCGGCGCCTACGGCCCGGAAATGGAGAAAGCCGCCAAGCTGGTGGTCAAGACCATCAACGACGGGGGCGGCCTGCTCGGCGGTCGGCCGGTCGAATTGATCATCGAGGATTCGGAAACCAACCCGACGGCAGGTGCGGCGGCAACCAAAAAGCTGCTCGACCTGAACGACGTATCCTGCATCATCGGCTATTGGGGCAGCCCCATCGCCATGGCGTCCAAGCAGCTGCTGATCGACGCCAAGAAGGTGATGATGGTGAGCTGCGCCGCCAACCCGGTGACCGAACAGCCGCACGACGGTCTGATCTGGCGGTTCCAGGCCAAATCGACCCAATGGGGCCCGGCCGGCGCCAAGATCATGAAGCAGCGCGGCTACAAGAACATCGCGGTCCTGGCGCAGCAGAACCCCTTCATCCTGCCGATGATCGATCCGTTCATCGAAGAATTCGAAAAAGGCGGCGGCAAGGTGACGCAGAACCTCACCTATCTGCCGGAACAGCCGTCCTACCGGGCGGAAGTCGAAAAGGTCTTCGGGCCGGAACCGGACGCCGTGTTCATCCCGGGCCTGCTCACGGACTTCACTTCGATCGTCAAGGAAGTCTACCGCGGCGGGTTCGACAGCAAGATCTGCACTCTGTCGATCGCCGGTGACGCCAACGGCCGGTTCCTCAAGAACGTCGGCGCCGAGGTTGCCGAAGGCATCGACCACTATCAACCGGCGCCGCCTCTCACCAGCCCGAACTATAAGAAGTTCATCCAGATGATGGGCGAACCGGAAGGCACCGTGTTCCTGTTCGCGGGCAATGCCTTCGATCAGATGTGGGTCGCGGCCCTGGCCATGGAAAAAGCCGGGACGGACGTCAGCGCCGATTGGACCAAGATGGTGCCGGAAGTCTCCAACCCACCGGGGGCCATGACCGGCGACGGCATGGAAGCGCTCAAGCTGATCCGCGCGGGCGAGAAGGTCGCCTATGTCGGCGCCGGCGCCGATTGCGATTTCAACGACATGGGCGACCAGTTGAACCGCAGCTTCCTGCACCGCGTCATCAAGGACGGCAAGAACGAATACGTCCAAACCATTTCCTGACCGCCCACCGGTCCTGTCCGGCGGCGGCGATCCGCACCTATGCCGCCGCCGGACAGAATTCGCATATACGAGTAAAGAAATTTTCCGATAAGCCGGCCAAGATCGCGGCATATCGAAATTTAGCAATTAATTTGCCGAATTCGGACGGACTACCCGAGTATGCTGGATTATCCGTCCGGCATCGCCCTTCAGAAACCGGCCCACGCCGGACGCAAATCACACAGGCCCCGCAACGCCGCAGAGGTCTCTCGGGAAGAAACATTCAGACGTTTCTCGGGTGACGGCCCGCAACGACGGCTGCGCCCGCGATGGGGTGCTTTGTGTGAGCGATCATTTTCGATCCGACATTTCCTTGTCCACCGGCCCGCGGTTCGCGGGGCGGCACATTCGTGCGCACGGCACCCGAAACGCACTTTCGCCAATCAACAAAACAGACCGGCCGACGACCGGCCGGTCATGACAAGGAGTGTTTCCGTGCCCACCATCACAAAAATGAAGTTCGCGGCGTTGTTCACCATGGGTGTGCTTCTGGCCGTCCTCATCCTCGCCCCCGGTACCGCGCGTGCGGAATACCCGGAAAAACCCGTCACCGTCATCGTTCCATGGAAACCGGGCGGCGGGACGGACGTCCTGGCCCGCGCCGTCACCCCGATCTGGGAAAAGGAACTGGGCCAGCCGATCATCGTCGTCAACAAACCGGGCGGCAACAACATCGTCGGCTACAAGTCGTTCCTTGATACCGACGATGACGGCTACACCATGGTCCTGGGCCAGGGGCCCAACGTGTCGATCAACATGTTGTTCCAGAATGCGCCCTACAAGACCGACGACATGCACTTCATCAACCTGTTCCAGAAGGACGTGTTCATGTTCTACGTGAACAAGGAAGCGCCCTGGCAGACCCTGGAAGACCTGATCGCGGATGCCAAGAAGCGCCCCGGTGAGATCAAGCTGGGCACCGTCGTGGTCAAAAGCATCGCCAGCGTCTTCATCAAGGAATTCGAAGAAAAGTTCGGCATCAAATTCGGCGGCATGATCCCCATGGGCGGCGGCGGCACCCTGCGCCGCGAAGTCGTCGGCGGGCACCTGATGCTGGCGGCTCACGGCGCCTGGGTGGCGCGCGGCGGCAAGGGACTGGTTCGCGGCCTCGGCGTGCGGGCATTGGAACGCTCGCCGATCTGGCCCGAAGCCCAGGCCTTCAACGAACTTCTGCCCGACGACAAGAAGTACACGAAGGACGACATCGAAACGCTGCCGGCCGTCATCAAGGGCTTCGCCGTGCATGCAAGCCTGAAGACCAAGCATCCGGAACGGTTCGCCAAGCTGGTCTCCAGCTTCGAAGCGGCGATGAAGACCCCGGAATGGGCCGCCATGATCAAGAAGCATGAGATGGAATCGGCCTTCCAATACTTCGGCCCCGATCAGACCAAGAAGGTCATCGACTCCCTGACCAAGATTCTCAAGGAGAATAAGGCGATCTTCGAAGGGCCCGGGAAGTAGACGCGTTCGCCCCACGGACGCTCGGGGGCGGGCCGGACCAGACGCCGGACCGCCCCCTTTCCCGCCCCCCCGCCACTCGGAGCCCCCCAATGGAAAACAAAAGTCCCGCCGTCGCGATCGCCATTCCCGTCCTGGGCATCATCTTCGCCGCGGCCTATGTCCTGACGACCCTCGATTATCCCGACCCGGAAACCGTCAAGTTTCCCTATTCCATCGCCGCCGCCCTGACGATCTGCTTCACGATCATCGCCGCGCGCGAGATCGTCGGCGCCCTGCGCAGCGGATGGCGGCCAAGCCTCCCGGTCAGCTTGACCGGCTGGCTCGTCGAAAAATTCCGCGGCAAGGAAGGCAATCCCTTCCTTCTTGTCGTTCTGACCGCTGTCTACGGCCTGGTTCTTGTCCACCTGAACGTGTTGCTGACGACCTTCCTTTACGTCAACGGCCTGCGCCTGGTGTTCCGCAACTGGTCGCCGAAGGTGGCGGCCTACGACGCCGTCGCCGTTTCGGTGCTCTATCTGATTTTCCACGACGTGCTGCGCATTCAATTGCCGTCCGGCCCGCTGGAATCCTTCCTGTCCGGCCTCGCCGGCTATATCGGTCTGTGACGGGGCGACGACAGCCATGTACGAGAATCTTTTCGACGGCCTGAACATCCTGTTCAGCGCGCAGAACGCGATCTACATCTTCGCCGGCTGCCTGATCGGCATCCTGTTGGGCGGCCTTCCCGGCTTCAACGCCTCGACGGCGATGGTCGTGCTGCTGCCTTTCACCTATCTGATGGACCCGGCGGGCGGCATGATCCTGCTGGTCTCCGTCGCCTGCGCCGCCATTTACGGCGGTTCGATCACGGCGATTCTGTTTCGAACGCCGGGAACCATCGGCAACTTCGTGACCGTGCTCGACGGCTATGAGATGACCAAGAACGGCGAAGGCGTGCGGGCGCTGGGCATCTCGGTCTCGGCGTCGACAATCGGCGGCATCTTGTCCGGCTTGTCGCTGCTGATCTTCGCGCCGCCGCTGGCCGTGCTGGCCGCCAGCTTTTCCTTCCCCGAGACCTTCGTGCTGATCGTCTGGACCTTCACCATCATCGGTGTCCTGTCGAAGTCGGTGGTCAAGGGCCTGGCGGCGGGGGCGCTCGGCATGCTGCTCGCCTCGGTCGGGGCCGATCCGGTCCAGGCGTTCGAACGGATGACCTTCGGCATTCCCGACCTGTTCGAAGGCATCACCTTCATCGTCGCGATCATGGGCTTCTTCTGCTTCTCCCAGATGATGACCGTCTCGATGCAGGACTTCATCCTGCACGACACGGGCAGCTATCAGGGCGGCTACAAGGAAGCCTTCAGCGGCGCCGCCTTCCCCTTCAAGCGGCCCGGCATCCTGGGCCGCTCGTCCCTGGTCGGCATTCTGGTCGGTGCCTTGCCCGCCGCCGGCACGGCGATCGCCACCATGCTGTCCTACGCGGTACAGAAGAACGTCGCGCGCAATCCGGAAAGCTACGGCACCGGCAACCCGGAAGGGGTTCTTGCCTCGGAAACCTCGAACAACGCGACCGAGGGCTCCTGCATGATTCCCATGCTGACCTTGGGCATCCCGGGCAGCAACATCGCCGCCGTCCTGATGGCGGCCTTGACCCTGCACGGCATCGTCGTAGGCCCGCGTATCTTCGAACAGCACGGCGACGTCGTCTATTCGCTGATCTTCGCAATCATCCTGGCCAACCCGCTGATGTTCATCATCGGCATCGCCCTGTCGCGGCATTTGGGGCGGATGACGGTCCTGCCGATCGACCGGCTGGGGCCCTATATCCTGGTCTTCATCCTGTTCGGAACCTACGCCGTCGGGAATTCGACCTTCCATTTCCAGATCATGGTCGCCTTCGGGGTGCTCGCCTATTTCATGCAGCGCCACGGCTATCCGATCATGGCGCTGGCCCTGCCCTTCGTGCTCGGCCAGAACCTGGAACAGAGCTTCCTGATCGCCATGCGGTATTCGGACAACGATCCGTCGATCTTCTTCAAAAGCCCGATCTGCACGGCGCTCTGGGGCCTGACGGCGGTGACCCTATTGTTGCCGAAGATCTTCAAACGTTGGCGGATCGAGGTCTAGGCGATGATCCGGGCCGGCTTTCACCAAGCAGAGCACCGCCCGCGGCCGTCACTCGATGAAGGTCGAGATGGCGTTGACGACCTGTTGTTCGATGCCGAAGAAACCGTGCGGGCACAACGGATCGCAGGGTCCGCTTTGGGGCGGATCGCCGCCTTCGAACAAACCCATCTCGACCCGGGGGGCGCCCGTCAGGGCAAGGGTGATCGCCCCCGCGTCCGCGGGCGGCGTCACCTTGCAGGCGTCCTCCCGATGGGCGGCGATGTAGACCGGCAGGGATATCTCGCCCAAGGGCAGGTCGAGGACGGACACGCCGTGGTCGTTGGTGACCGTCAGGGTCGAGGTCAGGACCAAGCCGGCGACCGGCGCCTTGTGATGAAGCGCCGCATAAGCCGCCGATTCCGTGCCCCGGCTGGTCCCGACGAGCCAGACCGGCAGGCCCGTCTCCGCCGTCAACCAGGCGATCGCGGCATCGATATCCGCCGCATGATCGGCGCTGTTACGGAAACCGCCCAACATGCCCTCGGCCCCCTGGCGATCCGACGGCGCATCCATGGTCGCGACGCTAAGCCCCGCGGCCGCGAAGGCGAAACGCGAACGCACCAGGAAATTGACGTCGCGTCCGTAAACCGCCCGATCCCCGTCACCGCCGTCGTCGGCGCGGTTCAGGCCAATGACCCCGGGGCCGCCCGGGAACAGGATGATCGTGGCCCGCGCCTCGGGCGCGGCGATGTAGGCGAACCGCTGGGTTACGCCCGGCCGGGTCGGCAATTCGATCAGAAGTTCCGGGGGTGCGCCCGGCGGCGGCGGGAAATCGGAAAGAACGGGGACTGCTGTCGGATCGGACGCCATGATCGTTCGGGCCTTCTTCGTGTGAACACCTGGGGCTTATTCACTTGGCGCTTCCTTTATATTTTGATATATTAATACATCACAGGGGCGCTGAAAACAATACAAGTTAAATACAATTAACTAATCGATTTATCGATTAAGAAAAGGAGCACACCCGTGACTGGAAATTCCGAACCGCAACTTCCCTTTACCGCTGTGCCGTTCGACGCCTGCCTGGGCGCCGACGTGGAAGGCATCGACATAACCGCCATGGACGACACGGCCTTTCAGTTCCTGGCCGAGGCACTGGACACCTATCACGTCATCCGCCTGCGCGGTCAGAAGGTCAGCGACCCGGACCTGATTTCCTTCGCGTCGAAATTCGGCGATCTCGATCCGCCGGGGCCCAGCCCCTACGGCCGGCCGATCCATCCGACCCACCCGGAATTGAACGTGATCACCAACCTGAAGGATGAAGGCGGCATTCCGTTGGGCAACCTTGCCAACGCGGAGGCCGTCTGGCACGCCGACATCACCTGTCGGGCGAAACCGCCGAAGGCATCGGCCCTTTATGCCATCGAAGTCCCGCCGGAAGGCGGCGATACCTACTTCGCCGACATGTTCGCCGCCTACGACGCCCTGGACGATGCGATAAAGCAGCGGATCGAGGGCCTGAAGGCGATCCACGACGAGGCCCACAACAGCGTCGGCATGCTGCGCCACGGGTTCGAGGAAGTCACCGACGTGCGCGACACGCCTGGGGCGCGCCATCCGCTGGTCCGCAAGCACCCCAAGACGGGGGCCAAAAGCCTGTTCCTGGGCCGTCGGCCCTATAGCTATATCGTCGGGCTGGACTTGGACGAAAGCGAGGATCTGCTCGACGAACTTTGGGCCCATGCGACCCAGCCGCAATTCACCTGCGGCGTGCAATGGCGCCCGGGCGATTTGGTGATGTGGGACAATCTGGCCGTCCTCCACCGCCGCGATTCCTTCGACGACAGCTACCGCCGGGTCATGCACCGCGCCCAGATCAAGGGCACGGAAGCCATCGCCTGATAGTGTTCGGCGGCCGGTCGCCGTCGCCCCCGTTCAAGAGGGCCGCGGATCACGTCGGCCGGCCGCGCTTTCCACCGCCGAGGACCGAGGCGATCCTCGCCGCGTTTTCCTCGCCCCAACCGCATAGGGGGACCATCGCCGCGACCAGACTGTCGCCGAACGGCGTCAACGAGTAATCCACGCGGGGTGGAATCTCCTTGTAGTCCCTGCGCAACACGACGCCATGCGCTTCCAGTTCCTTCAATTGCTGGATCAGCATCTTGTCGCTGACGCCGCGGACCTCGCGCTTGAGCTCGCCGTACCGTCGCGGCCCACGGGCGAGAAAAAACAGGATCAACGGCTTCCATTTGCCGCCGACGATGCGCAGCGTCGCATCGAGGCCGCAGATAAAAGGCGATGTGTTTCCGGGTTTAGGACTCTTTCGCACGCGCTTATTATCCATTTTTACAATGACTTAAATACTTACTAAAAGGTGCATACTTGTCTAAATTATATTGCACTCCTAGGTTCTGGCCAACCCCCAGATCAAGGAGACAGACTCATGGGAAGACTTGAAGGTAAGACCGCCGTCGTTACCGGCGGCGCAAGCGGTATCGGATTGGCGGCGGCGAAGCGATTCGTCGCTGACGGTGCCTTCGTTTACATCTTCGGGCGCCGTCAGGACGCCCTGGATACGGCCTTGGCCGACCTCGGCCGGAACGCACGCGGTATCCGCGGCGACATCACCGATCCTGCGGATCTCGATCGCCTATTCGAAGCCGTTAAGGATGGAAAAGGCAGCATCGACATCCTGTTGGCCAATGCCGGTGTCGGCGAATTTGCCCCGCTGGGAGAGATCACGGCGGAACATTATGCCTGGACCTTCGACATCAATGTGAAAGGCACGCTGTTCACCGTGCAGAAGGCCCTGCCACTGCTCAAATCCGGCGCCTCGGTCATTCTCACCGGATCGACCGTTGGCGTGATGGGGACCGAAGCGATGAGCGTCTACAGCGCATCCAAGGCGGCGGTCCGCAATTTCGCCCGGTCCTGGGCGCTCGACCTCAAGGGCACGGGCATTCGGGTCAACGTGTTGTCGCCCGGCGCGACGGAGACCGAGAAGTTGAAGGACATTTTCGAATCAACGGGCATGGAAGACGCGATCGTCGCGGGCTTCCGGGAGAACACCCCCCTGGGACGGCTCGGCGATCCGGCCGAGACGGCGGCCGTCGCGGCCTTCCTTGCCTCCGACGACAGTCGCTTCATGACCGGCAGCGAAGTTTTCGTCGACGGCGGCTACGCCCAGGTCTGACCATCCGCCCGGACAAGGTGAACCCGGTCGGCCGGAGCCGACCGGGTCAAGTCGGGTCGTGGAGACATCGGGTGGCTCGGGCCAAGGCCCGAACCGTCAGATCGCCAGGTACTGCTGGCGCAATTCCGAATTATCGAGAACTTCCTGGGCCGTGCCGTCGAACACCACCTGACCCATGTCCAGGATGATCGCCCGGTCCGCCAGGTGCAGGGCGGCGATGGCGTTCTGTTCGACGATGATCGTCGTCATGCCGTGGGATTTGATCTCTTCCAGGGTGCGTTCGATCTCCTGAACGATGACCGGGGCGAGACCTTCATAAGGTTCGTCCAGCAGCAGCAGCTTGACGTCCCGCGCCAGCGCGCGGCTGATCGCCAGCATCTGCTGTTCGCCGCCGGAAAGCGTCGTGCCTTCCTGTGTGCGGCGTTCGCCCAGTCGGGGGAACAGCTCGTAAATCCGTTCGATCGACCACCCCATCGGCGGTGCGATCTGCGCCAGTTGCAGGTTTTCCTCGACCGTCAGGCCCTGAATGATGCGCCGGTCTTCGGGCACCAGGCCGATGCCGCTCTGCGCCGCGTCGTGCGACTTCATGGTGTGCAATGGCTTGTGGTCGAGCCAGATCTCGCCATGCGTCAGGTTCGGATCGTCCAGCCGCGCAATCGCCCGCAGGGTCGAGGTCTTGCCCGCCCCATTGCGGCCCAGAAGAGCGACGATCTCACCTTCGCGGATGTCGAAGCTGACCCCCTGGACGATATAGCTTTCACCGTAATAGGCGTGAATGTCCCAGCAGGAAAAATAAGCCGGATGCCCGCCCTTGCCGGTGACCGGCGCCACGCCGGGTGCGTTGGTTGCCGTGAAGCCGCCGTTCTTCAGTAGGGTCGACTGATCGTCCGCCGCGTTGCTCATCCGAGACTCCCGTTCGTCTATCTGGTTCATAGATGCGCCCCCCCCAGGTAGGCTTCCTGAACCTTTGGGTTCCCCTTGATGTTCGCCGGGGTGTCTTCCGCGATCACCGTTCCCTGGGCGAGGACCGAAATCTTCTCGGCCAGGGAGAACACGACGTGCATGTCGTGTTCGATCACGACCATGGTCACGCCACGTTGGGCAATCGTCTTCATCAGGTCAATCGTGTTGTTGGTATCGGCCCGCGCCATGCCGGCGGTGGGCTCGTCCAACAGCAACAGCTTCGGGTCCTGGACCAGGCACATCGCCAGTTCCAGGCGCCGCTTGTCGCCGCGCGACAGGTGGCCCGCCGTCTCGTCGGCCTTCGCCTCGAGACCGACGTCTTCCAGCATCGACATCGCCTTCTCGGCCATCGGGCCGTTGCGCCGGATCGGTGCCCAGGCATTGATCTTGAAGGCGCCGTCGCGGCGCGCGAAGCTCGGGATCATCACGTTGTCGATCAGGCTCAGGTCGCCGAAGATTTCCGGTGTCTGGAACACCCGGCTGACCCCCACCTGATTGATTTCGTGCGGCGCCATGCCCAACAACGACTGACCGTTGAAGGTGACGCTGCCGGTGTCCGGTTCAAGCCGGCCGATGAAACAGTTCAGCAGCGTCGACTTGCCCGCCCCGTTGGGGCCGATGATGGCATGCACGGTGCCGCCGTCGATTTCCAGGTTGACGTTGTCCAGGGCCTTCAGGCCGCCGAACCGCTTGTTGACGTTCTTGACGGAAAGAGCGCTCATCGTTCGATCCTCCCTATTCCGCCGGCGCCGGATGCGGCGTGCCGCCGGCCCGGTCGTCCGGTGGTTGCCTGCGGAACAGGTTGCTCAGGCGCGTGACGCCTTCCATCAGGCCGCCCGGCAGGAAGATGACGATGATCATGAACAGCGCCCCCAAGGTCAGGTGCCAGCCTTCGCCGACGAACAGCGAGCTGACCGAGACGGCCAGATGCTGCAGCACTTCCGGCAGGAAGGAGAAGATCTTCATCAGGATACCGTCGTTGAAGGCGGAGAAGATGTTTTCAAAATACTTGATCGCACCCGCACCGATCACCGGGCCGAGCAGCGTGCCCGCCCCGCCCAGAATGGTCATCAGCACGACCTCGCCGGAGGCCGTCCACTGCATGCGCTCGGCGCCCGCCAGCGGATCGGTGACCGCCAGCAGGCCGCCCGCCAGCCCGGCGTACATGCCGGAGATGATGAAGGCCGTCAGGGCATAGGGCCGCGTGTGCACGCCCGTGAAGTTCAGGCGATTCTGGTTCGACTTCACGGCCCGCAACATCATCCCGAAAGGCGACCGGTAGATGCGCATCGAGATGAAGAAACAGATGATCAGCATGACCGCGCAGAAATAAAACCCGGGATACCCTTGCATTTCCATGCCGAACAGGTCCGAGACCGGCAGCACCGCGCCGTAATCCCGCCCGAAGGCGACGTCGAGAGCCCGCGGATCGGACTGCGTCAATTGCAGGCCCGTCTCGCCGTTGGTGATCGGCGTCAGCACGGAATAGGCCAGGTTATAGCTCATCTGCGCGAAGGCCAGCGTCAGGATCGAGAAATAGATGCCCGAGCGGCGCAACGAGATGAACCCGATCAAGGCCGAGAACAGCCCGCCCGCGATAGTCGCCAGAATGATTGCCGGGATCGGGTTCATGCTGAGCAGCTTGAAGGTCCAGACCGCCGTGTAGGAACCGACGCCGAGGAACGCCGCGTGACCGAACGAGAGATACCCGGTCAGACCGAACAGAATGTTGAAGCCCAGGGCGAAGATGCCGTAGATCGCGAACTTCTGCAGAAGGTCCGGGTAGCCCGCGCCGATCGGCTTGAGAATGATCGGCCCCGCCAGCACGGCGGCGGTGAAGACGACCAGCAACGCTAAGTCTTTTTTGCTGATGGTGTTTGCGAACATTTTTTATTGCTCCATCACGCCGCGCCGGCCCATCAGGCCGCGCGGACGGACCAGAAGAACGACCACCGCGATCAGGTAGATGATGATCTGGTCAATGCCGGGCAGGATCGCCTTGACCTCGTTCATCGAGGCGAAGCTTTGCAGAACCCCCAGGAGGAAGCCCGCCGCGACGGCGCCGCCGAGCGACCCCATGCCGCCGACCACGACGACCACGAAACTGAGGACCAGGAAGTCCATGCCCATGTGGTAATCGGGGCTGAGGATCGGCGTGTACATGGTGCCGGCCAGGCCCGCGACCACGGCGGCGATGCCGAACACGATGGTGAACCGGCGGTCGATGTCGATACCCAGAAGGCCGACCGTCTCGCGGTCCGCCATGCCCGCGCGCACGACCATTCCGAAGGTCGTGAATTGCAGAAAGGCGAAGACCGCGGCGATCACACCGACGGAAAACAGGAAATAGATCAGACGCCAGGCCGGGTAGACCACGTTGCCCGCGTCGAAGCCCAAGGCCACGCCGAAATCGATCATGCCGTTGAACATGTCGGGGGCGGGCTGCGGAATCGGGTTGGCGCCGAAATTCGATTTGACGATTTCCTGGATGACGATGGCCAGGCCGAAGGTCACCAGGATCTGTTCCGCATGGGGGCGTTTATAGAAGAATCGGATCAGGCCCCGTTCCATGACGATGCCGATCAGCAACATGATCGGTATGGCGACCAGGATCGAGACAGGTACGGAATAATCCAGAAGCGTCGTGCCGAAATCGCCGAACCAGACCTCGACATAGGGCTGGCGGATTTCCATCGGCGCCCCCCAGGGTGTCGTCTGGGTCGGGTCGAGCGTGACTTTGGTGATGCCGAGCAGCGCCTTGACCGTGACGGCGCAGAACGCGCCCAGCATGAACAAGGCACCATGGGCGAAATTGACCACGCCGAGGGTGCCGAAAATGATCGTCAGGCCCAGCGCGATCAGGGCGTAGGCACCGCCCTTGTCGAGGCCGTTTAGAACCTGCAGCAGAATTGCATCCATGGATTGTTACCCGTACCGAATAGGTGGTCGCCCCCGGAGTTACCCCTCCGGGGGCGACCGGTCGTCCCTCAGATAGGAGGACTGATTAGCCGTTGTTGTACGGACCCAGTTCCCCGCCCAGCATGGAGGCGGGATATTCGACCTGGGCGCGCGGGGTCACTTCGACGACTTCCAGAACGTCGAACTTCGAGGTCGGGTTTTCCTTACCCTTCACCACGAGAACGTCCTTGAAGCACTGGTGATCCTCGGCACGGTATTCGGTCGGGCCGTTACCCAGGCCATCGAACTTGAAGCCTTCGAGGGCGGCACCCACGCCGGACGGCATGAAGGTGCCGGCGCGCTGGCAGGCATCGGCATAGAGGATGGCCTGGCAGTAGGTGGTGTGCGCGGCCTGCGACGGCGGGAAGCCGTACTTCTTGCCGAACGACTTGACGAACGCCTTGGAGCCTTCGTCCTGCAGGGACCAGTGCCAGTTGGTGGAACCGAAGATGCCCTTGACGTTTTCGCCGGCACCCTGGGCCATCAGGCGCGAGTACAGCGGAACGACGATGGCGAAGTCCTTGCCGTTGACCTGTTTGTCGCGCAGACCGAACTGCACCGCCTGGGTCAGTGAGTTGACCATGTCGCGGCCGTAGTGGTTCAGCACCAGCACGTCGGCGCCCGAGTTGAGGACCGGCGTGATGTACTGCGAGAAGTCACCGGCGCCGAGCGGCGTGCGGACGGCGGAGGCCGTCTTCCAGCCGAGCTTTTCGGTGTACTTCTTGATCGAGCCTTCCTGCGACCAGCCCCAGGTGTAGTCGGCGGTCAGGTGATAGGCCGTGCGGTCCGTGCCGAAGCTGTTCTTCAGCACCGGGGCCAGGGCGGCGCCGGTCATTTCCGTGTTGAAGAAGTGACGGAAACCGTTGGCGCGCTTGTCCTTGCCGGTGGTGTCGTTGGAGTGGGTCAGACCCGCCATGAAGATGACGCCGGCTTCCTGGCACAGGCCCTGAACGGCGATGGCGACGCCCGAGGACGAACCGCCGGTGATCATGATGGCGCCGTCTTTTTCGATCATGCGCTTGGCGCTGGCGCGCGCGGCGTCGGACTTGGTCTGCGTGTCGCCGGTGACGAACACGACCTTCTTGCCGTTGACGCCGTTACCCTTCAGCGCCTTGGACGAGAAGGTGTTCAGCATGCCGCCGTCGCCTTCGCCGTTGATGTGCTCGACGGCCAGCTGATAGGCGCGCAGCTCATCCGCGCCTTCGTCGGCATAGGCGCCGGTCTGCGGCACGTTGAAGCCGAAGGTCACGGTCTTGCCCTTCGGCTCGTTCAGATAGCCGGCGGCGAAGGACTTGGAGGAAAAGATGGTCGGCGTGGCGAGCGCGACGCCGGCCGCGGCGGTGCTTTTCAGCAGCCCACGGCGCGTAACTTTGAAGTCACTCATAACTTGAAGTCTCCCAAAATTTTATTCACGTGGTGACGGACCGGAGTGGCCGGGCCGCGGATTTCGTTTCCAGCCTTGGTCCGGCGGGATTCATGCCTGGCCAGATTGCGCCGACGATTGTTAATGAATCAATAGCTCTTTGATTTTATTGTTTATTTTGGTAAAGATTGTAGATTATTTTGCGCCTGCGTAGTAAATCATTGACTGAACCCGCGCCGGAAACGGCGGAAAGAACAGGATTTCCAGATGGTTAGCGACATCCCGGGGACCCGTATCCGGCAATACCGGCGCGACATGGGCGTGACCCAGGCGGCGCTTGCCCGCAAGGTCGGAATTTCGCCCAGCTACCTCAATCTGATCGAATGGAACAAACGGCCGATCGCCGGCACGCTGCTGCGCAAGATCGCCGAGGCATTGGATTTGACCTTGGACGATCTGGGCAGCGTCGCCGAGGAACGCCTGCGCGCCGAACTGGTCGAGATCGCCCACCTGCCCGCCCTGGAAAGCGCCGACGTCGAGGCCGACCGGTCGAGCGAACTGATCGGCCGGTTCCCCGGCTGGGCGCGCGGCGTCGCGGCCCTGGCGCGGTCGGAACGGGAAGCCACGACGCGCGCCCAGGTTCTGTCGGACCGGCTGTCGAACGACCCGTTCCTGGGCGAGGAAATCCACAAGATGCTGAACCGCATGGCGGTGATCCGCTCGGCCGCCGACATCCTGGTCGAATACGGCGACCTGACGGTCGAACGGCGCGACCGCTTCATCGACATCATTCACGAGGAAATCCGGGTGCTGTCTGACAACGGCGAGGCGCTGGCGACCTATCTGGACAAGGCCGAACATTCCGAACGCCACCTCACCCCGGTCGACGAGGTCGAGGCCCTGTTCGACGCCCGCGAGGGCCGCTTCGACGAGATCGAGGACCAGGCCCATGCCATGACCCGTCTGTTGGACGACACCCGTCCGGTCCCGCGCCGGGCCAAGGCCCGGGCCCTGGTCGAGGAACGCCTGGGGGACGCGATCGAGCGGATCATCGCCGACAGCCCCCATGTCGAAACCGAGGCCGCCGCCGCCCGCGCCCGACGCATGCTGGCCGATTACGCCGTCGGCGCGATCATGATGCCGATGCCCGCCTTCGTCGAACAGGCGCGGGAACTGCGCTTCGATATCGAAGCCCTGGCCGATACTTTCTCGGCCGAGGTCGATACCGTCTGTCACCGCCTGATCTCGCTGCCGCGTCAGGACGACCTGCCCCGGTTCGGCTATCTCAAGGCGAACGCGTCGGGCGTGATCATCGAAAAGCTGGGGTTCGAACGGCTGATCATCCCACGCTACGCCGCCGCCTGCCCGCTTTGGGTGCTGTTCCGCGCCCAGCAATCGCCAGAGGCGGTGATCCGACAGCGCGCCCTGTTTCCCTCGGGCGACCGGTTCGTGTTCATCGCCCGCGCCCAGAACACGGGCATGACCGGATTCGGCAAACCGCGCCACTATGTGACCGACATGCTGGTCACCACCGAGGTCCATTCGGCGATGACCGTCTATGCCCCGGACCTGTCGTCGGTGGTCGAGGAAGTCGGACCCGGCTGCCGCCTCTGTACCCGGCAATCCTGCGCCCACCGGGTGGAGGACCCGTTCACCGGATAACGGCTTGGCCATTGCAGGGGGGCCGCAAACAGGTTCTAATTCCCCTACAGGCGAAAACAACTAATCAAACAAATCAATTTGGGAGGTTTCGCCAAACCATGACGAAGCGCGTGCTACTCGCCGAGGATGAGCCGAACATCGTCGAGTCCCTGACCTTCATTCTTGAAAGGTCGGGCTTCGACGTGAGCGTCACGACCACGGGCCGCGAGGCCCTGGAAGAAGCGCAATCGGCGACCCCGGATATTCTGATCCTCGATGTGATGCTGCCCGAAATGGACGGCTACGAGGTCCTGCGCCGCCTGCGGGCGGACAATCGGACGACGGCGCTGCCGGTCCTGATGCTGACCGCCAAGGGTCAGCGCGAAGACCGGGAGACGGCCATCGCCTGCGGTGCCGACATGTTCATCACCAAACCGTTCGTCAATTCGGAACTGATCGCCGCGGTCCAGGAACTGGCCGCGGGCGAACCGGCCTAGGTCGCCGAAGGACCCCGCCCGGTGCCCGATCAGGACATGACGCAGACCCCGGGCCGCCGGGCCCGGGACCGGGCGATGGCGATCCTGCTGGTCGGGATCGCGTTGCTGATGCCCCCCGTGGCGCAGGTCTTTCTGGTCGACGACCATATCCTCGGCCTGCCCATTCCCGTGCTTTATATCTTCGTCGTCTGGGGGGCGTTGATCCTGGGTGCGGTGATGATTTCCGGTCCGTTGAAAGAATCGGAAGCAGGCGGTTCGGGCGCGGGCGGCAACGGCACACCCGATCCACAAAACCGGCCGACGGGGGACTGATGCTTTCCGTCAATCTTCTGCTCGGCGTCTGTCTCGGCTATGTGATCCTGTTATTCGCGGTGGCTTTCTTCGTCGATCGGCGGAGCGAACGGCGGCCCGCCGGTTGGCTGCATTCGCCGGTCGTCTACACGCTGTCGATCTCCGTCTATTGCACGTCCTGGACGTTTTACGGCGCCGTCGGGTCGGCGGCGCGCAATGGGCTGGAGTTTGTGACCATCTATCTCGGGCCGACCCTGGTCTTCGTCGGCTGGTGGTGGCTGCTGCGCAAGCTGGTGCGTATCGGGCGCGCCCATCGGGTGACCTCGATCGCCGATTTGATCTCGTCCCGCTACGGCAAAAGCTCATCCCTCGCCGTGCTGATCACCCTGATCGCGGTGATCGCCGTGACGCCCTATATCGCCCTGCAACTACAGTCGGTGACGCGCAGCTATCAGGTCATTGCCGGCGACGCCGACGCCATGACCACGGCGTTCTGGGTCGCCGCCGGCATGGCCCTGTTCACGATCCTGTTCGGCACCCGCAACCTGGACGCCAACGAACGCCATCACGGCGTCGTCGCGGCCATCGCGCTGGAGGCCATCGTCAAGCTGCTGGCGCTGATCGCCGTCGGTGTCTTCGTGACCTACGGGATCGCGGACGGTGTCGCCGACGTGTTCGAGAACGTCCATCCGGACACCATCCGCGGCACCACCGACATCTTTGGGCCGCGCTGGATCACCCTGACCTTCCTGTCGGCGACGGCGATCATCTGCCTGCCGCGCCAGTTTCAGGTGACGGTGGTGGAAAACGTCGAAGAACGGCATCTGGCCACGGCCTCCTGGCTGTTCCCACTCTACCTGTTCGGGATGACCATCTTCATCATGCCGATCGCCCTGGTCGGCTTGCAGGTCATGCCGACGGACGCCAACCCGGATCTGTTCGTGCTGTCCATTCCGCTGGCCCATGAACGCCACGAACTGGCGCTGTTCGCCTTCCTCGGCGGGTTTTCCTCGGCGACCTCCATGGTCATCGTCGCGGCCATCGCCGTTTCCACCATGGTCTCCAACCATATCGTCATGCCGATGGCCCTGCGCCTGCTGCACGGCACCCACGCCGTGATCGGCGACGTGCGCAATCTGTTGCTGATTTCCCGGCGGATTTCGATCGGCATCATCCTCTGCCTGGGCTTTCTCTATTTCCATGCCAGCGGCGGGTCGGACGCATTGGCCGCCATCGGCCTGATCGCCTTCGTCGGTGTCGCGCAATTCCTGCCGTCGTTGCTCGGCGGTATCTTCTGGCGGGGGGCGACCTGCACGGGCGCCTTGTCGGGCCTGGTCGTCGGCTTCGCGCTCTGGGCCTATACCCTGTTCCTGCCCAGTTTCGGCGGCGACGTCGTGTTCTCGACCGCGACCCTGACCCAGGGGCCCTGGGGCATTTCCCTGTTGCGGCCGCAGGCGTTGCTCGGCCTTGCCGGGGCAGACCCGTTGGTTCATGCGGTGATCTGGAGCGTCGGAGCCAATGCCCTGACCTTCCTGATCGTGTCTTGCCTAACGCAAGCGACCAACCTGGAACGCTTCCAGGCGGCGATGTTCGTCAATGTGTTCCGGGCGTCGGGCGGCGCGCCGTCGACCATCGCCACGGGGTCACACGATACGGAGGACCTGTTCATCCTGGCACAGCGCATTCTGGGCAGCGAACCCGCGCGCAAGCTGTTCGACGAATTGGCCGAGGAACAAGGCACCACCGGCCTGCCGCTGGCCAGTGACGCGGTCTTCGCGCGCCTGGAACGGGAACTGGCCGGCTCCATCGGCGCCGCCTCGGCCCATGCCATGGTGACCCGCATCGCCGGGCGCGAGACCGTCGGCATGACCGACCTGATCGACATCGCCGATGAAACCCAGCAGCTGATCGAAACCTCGCGGCAGCTTTCCGACAAATCGGCGGAACTGGAGCAGACGGCCCAGCAATTGCGCGAGGTCAACGAACGCCTGCGCACCCTGGATGCCCAGAAGGACGAATTCCTCAGCCAGATCAGCCACGAACTGCGCACGCCGATGACGGCGATCCAGTCCTTTTCCGAAACCCTGATCACCACCGACGATATCGCGCCCAACGAACGCGAACGCTTCGTCTCGATCATCCATAGCGAAAGCCGGCGGCTGACCCGCTTGCTCGACGAATTGCTGGATATCAGCCGCCTGGAATCCGGCACCATGGAATTGCAACTGGCCAAGATCGAACCGCAGGCCGCGATCCGCCAGGCGCTCGACGCCATGTCGACCATGCCGCAGGTCGCCGGGGTCGATGTGCGGATCGACGGTCCGTCCGACGACGTGTTCGTCCGCGCCAACGGCGACCGCATCCATCAGGTCCTGCTGAACATTCTGTCGAACGCGGTGAAGTACAACGATTCCGACACCCCGGAAATCGCCATCAGTACCCGGCGCCATGGCCGCCACGTGGTGATCGACGTCCGCGACAACGGCGGCGGCGTGTCGCGGGACGAGGCGGCGGTGATCTTCGAAAAATTCTCACGCGGATCGAAATCGGAACGGGGGGCCGGGGCCGGGTTGGGCCTGCCCATCAGCCGGACGATCATGCGCGCCATGGACGGCGATCTGACCGTCGAATTCGATCCCGACGGATCAAGCTGCTTCCGGTTGAAACTGCTCGCGGCTTAAGCCCCGGGCCGTCAGGCGGCGGCCGGGTCGGTCACGCAGGCATCCAGATCGCCCGTCACCCGGCCACGCGTCAGGGGCAGGAAATCGGGGTGGAATTCCTGCTGGAACTCCCCGCCTCCCTCGCGAACCAAGTCAATAAAGCGGGGCAGATGGGCCATCGCCCCCGTCGGCAGGTCGTGAATGACGACCAATGATTGGTCCTGCGGCGCCATGATCTCCATGGCCGTTTCGACCCAGCCGTCGGCATCCGCCCAATCGCGGGCGATGACGTTCCACAACACGCAGGTATAGGCCCCGGCGGTCAGGAAATCGGCGACCGGGCGGCTCAACAGGTGCGGCCCCAGCGCGCCGCCGCCGCCGAACGGGCGAAAGAATTTGTCGGGATGGGAAAGGTCACCGATCAATTCCTGGGTCCGGCCGATCTCATCTTCCGGCACGTTCGGTCCTTCGACCCGCCCCAAGGGGGTGTCGTGGTGAAAGGTATGGTTGCCGATCCAATGGCCTTCCGCATGAGCGCGTTCGGCCAGTTTGCGGCGGTCGGGATCGTCGATCTTGTGACCCAGAACGAAGAACGTCGCCGGGACGTTTTCTTTCGCCAGGATATCCAGAACGCCGGGCGTCACATCCGGCTCGGGCCCGTTGTCGAAGGTCAGGGTGACGTGTTTCATGGGGTAAATCCTACCGGATTCGGGGGTCTGAGGGAAACGCCGAAGCCGCCTTGCAAATCGGGAAAATTACCCTCATTTCTTTATGTAATGCGCATCCAACCCTTGGGGAGAGGTTTCATGACATTTCATCGACGCCAGTTCACCGCGGGCCTAGTGACCGGCCTACTCGCCGCCTTCGTCCTGGCCACGGCGTTCACATCCGGTCCCGCCGCCGCCCATCACGGCTGGCGCTGGGCCGAGGACGGCAATTTCGAAATCACCGGTATCGTCATGGACGCCAAGATGGGCAACCCCCACGGCATCGTGACGCTGAAGGTCGAGGGCCATATTTGGCTGATCGAGGTCGGCCAGCCCTGGCGGAACGAGCGGGCGGGCCTGACCGACGGGATGCTGAAGCGCGGCATGGAGGTCACCTTCTCCGGCGCCCGGGCCAAGGACCACAGGGAAAAGCGGCTCAAGGCGGAACGGGTGATCATCAACGGCACCGTCTACAACCTGTATCCCGACCGCGACTGACGGGCCGTTCCGGGCGCCAAAGCCATGGAATTCCTGGACCTGATCGCAGCCTCCGCCCCGGCGCAGGCATTGAAGGGCTCGTTCTGGGTCTACCCCCTGGTCAACGCCGGGCATATCCTGGGCATCGCCCTGCTGATCGGCGCGATCTGCGTTCTCGACCTGCGCTTGCTGGGCATTTTCCCGAACCTCCCCACCCCCGTCCTGGCCGCCGCGACGGTCCCGGTCGCGGCGACAGGTTTGGCTCTGGCCGTCCTGACCGGCCTTTTGCTGTTCACGGTGAAGCCCGCCGCCTACGCGGGCTCGGACCTGTTCCTGGGAAAGATGGCGCTGCTCGCCCTGGGGCTGATCAACGTCACCCTGGTCCGCCGCACTGCCCATTGGCGCGCCATCGCCCAGGGCACTGCCCCCGCAGAGCCGCCCACCTTGCTCAAAGCCGCCGCCCTGGCCTCCCTCGGCCTTTGGGTCGGCACGCTCCTGCTCGGTCGCCTGATCGGCTATTTCATGTGACCGGCGGGGCCGGGCGCGCCGCGCCTAAAACCGCGCCGTGGCCTCGACCCCCGGAAATTCCGCCCGCCGCACGGACCCGTCCAGGTAATTCCTGAGCGCCGCATAGGACACACGGTCCCA
>MDTA01101556.1_pt1 | contig 37732 bp, 33 predicted proteins | sample 811151 | NCBI WGS metagenome assembly MDTA01 (sample SAMN05326648, study PRJNA326480) | marine metagenome | isolation source: seawater | place: Indian Ocean: South | collected 2010
CTTCAGGGTCAGGCTGGCGCCGCCCCGACGCACTCCCCGTCTCTCCTCCCGGAGCGCCTGATACAGCGGCGGTGTCCAGACTTCCAGCGCCGCATCGCGATCCACCGCATTGATCATCCCGGGCCGGTAACGGTACACCGGCATGGCCACGTCGATGCTGGCGCCCTCGGTGACGTGCACACCGCGATGACCGTTGACCTCATAGTTCGAAAAGCCGTTTTGGAAGTATTCCGGAGCCAGGGTGGAAACCGCTTCCACCCTCACGTCTCTATCCAGAACGATGCCGGCACCCAGGGTCTGACCCGGCGAGAAGACCGCGTCCACCGGCAGGGGCGTGCCGGCTTGCGCCACGGCCATGCTTTCCGCGACGGGCAGCCCCTGCGGGAACACATCGGCGGGCACCACATAATCCGGCGCCGGCGACCCCTGGGTGACGGTAATGGTGGCGCCGGCGGGGACCGTCGCCCCGCCCTGGTACACCGAGCCGCCGGCCAGAAGCATCACCCCGTCCGGCACCACCCAATCCGCCGCCAAGGTCACACCCGGACCACCATTGATGGCCAGGGGGCTGTCGCCGAAAGGCTGGCCCGGCAGGGCCTGGGTGCGGCGATACTCATAGTTGAACGGCAAGGTGCCGCCGGCTTCAATCACCACTTCTTCCAGCAAGGTGAGATCCACCGGTGCTTCCTGACCGGCGGCGAGCAGCCCTTCGGTCTCAAACAACTCGTCGCCCACGACGATGGCCTGGCCGGATTCGATCGACAGGGTGCCACCGCCATCGACACCATAACCGCGCAGATCGCCATCCAAGGTGAGAACCCCGTTCTCCGACGTGCCGCTGTTGTCATTGACCGTGGTCGCGGCGCTCAGGGTGATGTCGCCGCCACGGCCGCCGAGCAACTGGCCGTCGGCGGTGACCGCGCCGCCGGAGGAGACATCGATCAGGCTGCCGGCTTCCAGGGCGACGTCGCGGCTGGAGGCCAGCGTCACGCTGCCGCCGTCGCGGTGCGCCAACGCGGCGGTGTCCGGTGTTCGTATTTGGTTGCTCCAAAGACCACGGGCGTCCAATACCCCCTCGGCGCCGAGCCGCACATAGGTATCGCCGTCGGCGCCGGTCAGTGCGGTTCGTGCCGCACCGCCATTGCTGTTTACCACGTCGATGATATTGGTCAGGGTAATGTCGCCGCTGCGCGCGGTGACGGTGGCGTCCACGTCGACCTGGCCGGAGGCCAGACGCACGTAGCCGCCGGGGGTGACGTCCAGGTCGTGCTCCACGGCGATGCCGCCGGCGCTGACTAGATCGAGACCGCCGAGGCCTTGCTCGTTGAGTCGGGCGGCGTCCAGCCAAACGGTGCCGAGCCGCTCGCCGAGTTCCGCGTCCCGTTCCAGTTCGCCGGCGACATCCTCGATGTCACCGACGCGCACGTCGCTGTCGAAGCCGCCGCTCAGGCCGAGCAGGCCGTACTTGCCGAGCAGCAGTTGGCCGGCGCGGGCGACGCTGTTCTGTGCCTGGCTGTAGCCGTCCAGGCCCTGGGCGCGGGCGCGGTTCTGACGTTCGCCGTTGTAGACTTCGGCGACGATGTCGCCCTCCAGGATGGCGGTGGGCGCGCTGACGATCAGCCGCCCGGCGTCACGGCCGGTGACGTAGCCGTTTTCCAGGCGCTTTTCGGGGTTGATCAGCGGGTTGCGCCAGGCGTCGGTCTGGCCCCAGCGTTCGCTGGTTCGTTCGTAGCCCCGATAAAGCCCGGTATAGCGCAGGTAGCCCGGCGCGGTAGCGGCGTCGTAGAGGTTACCGTCGGCGCCTTTCAGCCAGGTCTGGCGAATATAGCCGGTCTGCACGTTAAGGGTGCCGCCGGACAGGTTGACGGCGGAGCCGCCCTGGGCAATCACCGCGTCGCCGTGCAGCCGCACGGTGCCGCCGGCGGCGGCCCACTCGCCAGCGGAGTGCGCCACGGTGTCGAGATAGCCGCCCACTTCCAACAGGCCGCCGGCGGTGTACCAGCGGTCGGTTTCATAGCCGCCGGTGCCGGCGGGCACGTGGATCAGTTCACGGCGGTCGATCCAGACGTCGCCGTTGCGCAGCGCGCCGCTGTCGCGGTTGACCGGGGAATCGCGCTGTTCGTTGCTTTGTACATTGATCAGGACGTTGTTGGATTCCATCGCCACGCGCACGCCGACGGCGCCGGACACATCCAGCTCGGCGCCGCTTTCCACGCGCACGCGGTCGCTGGCGGCAACGGCGATCTGGCCGCCGGTGGCCTGGGTGAGCGAGTCGTCCTCGAAGATCACGTCGCCGCCGGAGACGATCTCCACGCGGGACTGGTCGCGGCGGTCGGGCAGCTCGGCCAGGTTATCGAAGACGCCGTCGTTGAGACCCTCGCGCTCGAGATCGTACTCCGCTGATTCGTCGATCAATGTCTGGCGACGGCTATCCAGCGCGGTGCCGCCGTCCTCATCGATCACCACGGCGGTGACACTGCCCTCGCCCAGCGTCACCTTGCCGGACGCGTCGCTGGCGGAATTCAGCAGGTGGACGGTGCCGCGCTTATCAACGCTGGTGGTGGCCACGGCCACGCCCTGCTGGCGTACGTCGTGCCCGGTCAGCGTAATGTCGCCTTCGGACGAGAGAATCAGACCGCTGTTGGTGACCGTGCCGGCGCTGCCGTCGAGGGCGCTGGCGGCGGACTGACGGCTCGCCACTTCGTTGCCGTCGGTGGTGGAGGCCAGGTTCTCCTCGGTGCCACGGCCTTTACGAATATAAAAATCCTCACCGGCGGCCAGCGTGGTCTGGCCTTGCTCGGTCACGATCTCGCCCTGGTTGTGCACGTTCCGGCCGGCGAGCAGCGTGTAGCCGCCGCTCTGGGTGGCGGACCCGGGCGCGGCGGTGGTCAGCCGGGCGCCGGCCTGCACGTCGATGTCGCCCTGGGCGTTGGTGAACACCGCCTGGCTGCCTTCGTTGTCACCGTACAAGCCGCGCTCGCGGAACTGTTCGTCGCTGATGTCCGCCGCCGCCGCCACCAGATTGCGCACGTTGACCTGGCTGGAGCCGCTGAACACCACCCCGTTGCGGTTCACCAGCATCACCGTGCCGTCGCCTTTGATCTGGCCCTGGATCTGGCTGGGCCGGGCGTTGGGATCGTTGACCCGGTTCAACACCGCCCAGTTGGCCTGCTGGTCAAAATCCACGGTGGTGTCACGGCTAACGTTAAAGGTCTCCCAGTTAAGGATCGCTTTGTTGCCGGTCTGCTTGATATTAACCGTGGTGTGGCCGTCGCGGACCGACTGGGTCGGGTCTTCGGCATTGAACCAGCCGGCGGTGTCCGGGTTCGCGTCTACCTTTAGGCCGCCTTCCGCGAGACCGTCGGGAATATTCGAGGCCGCCTGTCGGGCCGCCTGCCGGGCGGCTTCCTGGGCCGCCCGCTGGGCGGCGACGGCGCCGGCGGTGCGGGTCAGATTATCGATCGAGCGCCGCAGTTTCTGGTTGGCCTGGCGCTGCGCCCGCATCCGGGCATCCGCGGCGGCACCGGGACGGGACGCCGGCGCGCTGGCGCGGGCCGCCGCCTTGGCCGCCAGCCACTCGGAACTGAGCGGCCGGGGCGCGGCTTCCGCCAGCCCGGCCGTTCCCACCGCCAGAACTAACGCGACAGCCCGCGCCAGCGGCTTTACCGCGAAGGGCTGATCCACGGCGGTGCGATTCATTGACGCATTGGACGGAACGGCTTTTCTCATTTTCATCGGGAACTCTCTCAAGGCGAACACGGGTGCGGCCCGGTACACCACGAACAAGGGTGGCTGGACTCTTTGAACTAGATGGTTAATACGCCGCCCGACCGCAGTTATTTCATGGAAAATTCATAAATCCGTGCCGAAAAATATTTGTGACATCTTTCCGACATAAAACAGCGGTAGGGTGGCAATTTGCGCAATCGTTTCAGCCGTGCCTCCCGTCCTATGATTATTTCACGCTGTCTGGTGACCGTCCGTCGCTTGCTGAGCGTGGCCGCTTTGGGGGCTTTGCTGACGTGGCCGTCGGTGGGCCGGGTGGCCACCACGGTAATGTTCGATATGCCCGCGCAGCCCCTGTCTCAGGCGCTCGCGGCGTTCAGCGAACAAACGGGGATCTCTATTTTGGTAACCAGCGATCTGATCCATAATAAAATCGCCGCGCCGGTGCATGGCCGGTTGACGCCATCGACCGCGCTGCGGGCGTTGCTTGAACCCACCGATCTGGAAGTACGCCGGGTTGACGCATCCGCGTGGACACTGCTGCCACGCGAACCGCAACACACCGACACCGTCACGCCACCGGCCAACACCGTGACCCGGGCCTATGCCGGGGCGGTGCAACGTCATATCGCCCGGCTGCTGTGTCGCGGCCATGCCGATCAGCTCGGGCGCACCCGCCTGGCCTTGCAGTTGTGGGTGCGCGGCGACGGTCTTATCGAACGCGTTCACGTGCTCGACGCCGAGCATGCGCCACGCTGGAGCAGCGCCGTTCACGAGGCGCTGGAGGGCAGCCGAATGGCCGCTCCGCCCCCCGACCAGCCCGCGCCCCTTACGGTGCTGCTGGTCCGCGACGGCGCGTCACCCTGCGAACAGACTGGGGAGCGCTGAGGATGCCCGATACGCTCCATCAACCGTTACGCGATCTGCTGGTGCTCCGCTACGACGATTTTCGCCAACGCCTGCGCAGCCGGCTCGGTTCCCGGCAACTGGCGGAGGACGCCCTGCAGGAGACCTGGCTGCGTGTTGACGCCATGCGCGATGGCACCGCTGTTCGCCATCCGGCGGCATACTTGTTCCGCGTCGCTCTCAACGTGGCCGAAGAGCAGCGCCGCAAACAGGCGCGCGTGATGACGCTGGATGAAGTGGAAGATCTTTATCTGATGGCTGATGAGCGCGCCGACCCGGCCCGCGAGGCGCTCGGCGAACAGGAGATCGCCATGCTGCGGCGGGCTCTGTCGGAGTTACCGCGGCGCCGCCGCGCCATCGTCACCGCCGCGCGACTGAACGACGTCCCGCATAAAGAGATCGCCGCGCGTCACGGCGTCTCCCTGCGCACCGTCGAAAAGGAACTGAAAGCCGGTCTTGAGCACTGTTGCAAACGCTTGGACCGGGAGTACATTCAACGCTTCGGGCCGAAAATAAAAAGGCCGCCGTCATGAACAATCAACACGCCGCTAACAATCCCGACAACGATCGGATCAGGCGGGAAGCCCGCGAGTGGGTTGTCCGGCTCGCTTCGGGCCAGGCCACATCCGCCGACGGCGACGCCTTTCGGCGGTGGTGCGCACGCAGCCCGGCGCATGCGGAAGCCTTCGCGGAGTGCCGCCGCGTATGGCGGGGGATGCAGCAGGCCGCGGAACCGACCGCATCGCCGGTAGCGTCCTTGGATGTCGCCCGGGATCGGCGCTTCAGCCGGCGCGCCCTGCTCGGCGGCGCGGTAGCCGCCTCGGTGGGCTGGGTGGCACTGCGTTCACCGCTGGATCTCTGGCCCGACGCCAGCGCGCTGTCTTCGGACCTGTGGACCGCCACCGGCGAGCAGCGCGAAGTGGTTCTACCACAGGCCGCCACCGTCCGCTTGAACACCCAGACCCGTGTCGACCTGCAACGCCGGAACGAAACCGTTACCGGCCTGGTGCTGCGCTCCGGGGAGACCGAGATCACCACCGTGGCCAATACCCGGGACTTCATGGTAAGCGCCGGCCAGGGCCGGATCGCGGCGGGGCGCGCGCGTTTCAATGTGCGCTATACCGACGAGCGGGTACGCGTGACTTGCCTGGAAGGCGAGGTCGATGTCGCCCATGGCGCCCAGCGGTCTCGACTGGGGCCGGCGCAGCAGGTGGTGTATAACGATGTCCGGCTGACCGATGTGCGCGATGTTGATCCGCGACGGGTCAGCGCCTGGCGGCAGCGGGTGTTGGTATTCGACGGCATGCCGCTGAACCAGGTGGTCGACGAGGTCAATCGCTACCGGCCGGGCCGGATCGTGCTGCTGGACGACCGTCTGGGACGTACGCCGGTGCAGGCGTACCTGTCGCTGGACCGCCTCGACGATTTCGCCACGCTGGTGCGCGAAGTGCACGGCGCCAACGTGCGCTCGCTACCCGGTGGCGTGTTGATAATCAGCTGAGCGGGTCAGCATCCTCTTTCTGATCACGATAGTTACGTAGATAGAGCAGGAATTCCCGCATCAACCGATCCCACAATTCCACCTGAGTGCGCAGATGGGCCGCGCCCACGCCGCCCGCCACGACCACGTCCATTTCCAGCACCAGAAAGTCACCCTGGTGAGTGAGCCGGCTGAACCGCTTATCGCGGTTCCAATCGGATACCATGTTTTCGGGTAACGCCCCCTGGATACGCAGCGCACAGCTCAGCGTGAAATCGAGCATCTTTGGTCCGTCGCCAACCGGGTTACCCGGCCTGACCGCGAAACCAATGCCCTGGCTGGCGCTAAGCAGCTGTTTGCTGCCGTTCTGCTCACTTTCGTTGGTGCGATAGCCAGCGTCTTGTAGTACCTCGGCCAGATATTGCAGGCTCACCGACTCGATCATGTCACTCTGTTCGCTCATCGCTGCTTGCCTCCTCCGGTTGATTGTCCGGCTCGCCGTCGTCGGACGGCGCCTCTGTCACTTGCACCTGATTGTTGTAAAGGCGATCGCCGAACGCCTGGGCCTGGTTTTCAAACTCCACCCGCGCTGAAGCCGCCAGCGGCTGGCGCATACGGAACAAGCTTCCCGAGCCCAGATTCTGATAGGCGTCGAGAATTTCCCGGCCGGCCGAAAACAATGCTTCATTGCGTTCCACGCAGGTCCGCAGTGCCGCGGCCCGCTCCCGCGCCTGCTTCTCCCAGGTCATTCGTTGCGCCTCCTTCTCTCTCGCCAACGCCAGCAGCTCGTCATAGGCGTCCCGCACTTGCTGGGCGCGCTCCTGACTGGCGGCGATTCGTGACTGGCTTGCCCGGCGTTCGGCAGTGAGCTTGCCTTCGCGGTCATCAAGGCGCGCCTGAAGCGCCTCCACTTGCGCCAGGGCGTCATCCCGCTGCGACTCGGCCTTGGCGCGCGCCGCCTCCAGGCGTGCCTGCCGGGACTGAAGATCACGCAGCTGCTGGGTGGTGTTACGCAGCTCAGCCCGCAGCCTCTGTTCAAGGCTCTCCGGTGCCTGCGCCCATGCGGCCGGGACGGAGACCAGGCCGAACATCAGCGCCAGCGCCAGCAACCAGCGCGCGCCCGCTCTATCCTTGTCATTCCGATCCATGACTTGCCTGGTTAGCGTTGTTCCCATTTTCCTTCTCCTCGTGCGTCAGAAGCGGGCATTCAATTCGATCTGTAACACATCGATGGCCAGCGGCGGACCGTATACTTCATCCGTACTCAGCCAGCGTCCCTGGGCGAAAACCCCATCGGTGAAGGCGTAGGCGCCCCCCAGGTAGTAGCCCTTGGCGTTGGTGCCACCGAGGTGAAAGTCGGAATCGTTAAAGGCGTCCGGCAATGCGTCCGGCTTAATGTGCTTGTAGCCGGCGAATACCTTCCAGTCGCCGACGCGCTCGAGATCCAGGGAGGGGCCAAAGGCAGCGTGTACCATCCAGGCATCGCGGCCGCTTTTTAGCTCGCCGTTCTGGTCGAAGTTGTTGATCACTTGACCTTCCGCGTTGCGGAACATCTCTTCCTCGCTGTAGCCATTGTTATAGACATAGTTGCCCGCGAGGCGCAGCTTGTAGCCGCCGATAAAAGGGGTGTCCCAGCGCAGATTGAGGTCGAACAATTCGAACTCAGAGGCCAGGCCGACCAGTTGCGGCATGGCGGTACCGGCTTCGTCAGCCGGGTTGAGAGCGATGTCACGCAGTAGGAAAAGGGTGTTACCTTTTTGCATGAAGGCCGGCGCCGAGTCATCCGTGTCGCAGGTGTTGTCGCCGTAATAGAGCACGCACTCCGAGGATCGCTCACCACGAAGGTTGTGGAAGTCGTAGTAGGACAGCGCCACCAGGAAGCGGTTATCCTCATTAAAACGCCAGTCGGCGCCGATCTGCGTACCCAGCAGCCACTTGTCATCGCTGCCTTTCTTATCAAAATCCCGCGACGGGAAATCGTCCGATGTGTAGGAAAGAGGGAACGCACCCAGGGTGCCGAAGAAAGCGCCGTTTTCGCTGAATGTGACGTCGCCCCAGCTCGCGGACACGCCATCGAAATTCAGATCGCCGTCGTACAACAGATCCGACGAGACAAACGGGTTCTCCGCGCGACCGGCGGTGATATTCCATACCCCCGGCGCCCAGGTGATGCGCGCCCGATCCAGCCAGATATCTTTCTTACTTAGGCCGCCGCCCAGGGTCTGGTTGGTGGATACCGGGCTGTCGCTACTGCCGGTGGCGATGCGCAGGCCCGCGCTCCAGGTGTCGGTCAGCGCCGCTTGCAAACCGAAACGGGCACGCACACGCAGCCGGTTCTCCCGAGACTCTCGCGTGTTCAGTAGCGGTGGCTGTGTCAGGCCCCGCAAGTCATAGTTCTCATCATTGAACTCGTTGAAGTCGAAAATTTCGACGCTGTTGTCTCCGGAGTAAAAGCGGGATTCATTCCGCACGCGCACATCACCGAAGAGCGTGATCCGTGAGGCCCAGTCAGGCAAGGTATTGGGCGCCGCCCAGTTTTCCTCTTTGGCCTGGGCCATCACCTCGTCCTTGACCTCGGCGCGGATTTCATCGCGCACCGTCTCCGGAATATAGGGGACCCGCACGTCGCCTTCGCGGACTTCCGGTTCGGCCTGCTGTTCCGCCGCCACCGCCTCCCGACGCGCCTGCTCCATCAGCGCCTGTGCCTGCTGCGCTGTGATAACGCCCTGCTCGACCAGAAGGCGAATCAGATGGACGGTGGTGTTGGGGGTGGTGTCCGCTTGCGATGGCGTGGAGGTTTGCGCCACGACCGGGCCGACCAGCGCCGCCGCGAGGGCCAGCGCCAGGGCCCAACGATGAGATTGCCTGTTCATGCTATATCGCTCCTGAAACGTTCATCTTGTGAGATTGCCCTGGTCATCCCGGCCGCCGCCCCTGCAGCGACATACGCACCGGCAAAGAGAGAGACTCCGGTGGCGTTTGATCCAGCGGTTGAATGTCGCGCAAAGCGGCGATTACTTTTTCGTCCACGTCTTCATCGCCGCTCGATTCAAGCAGCTGCACCCGGGTCACCTGTCCGTTCCGGTCGAGCCATAGATTGACCTCGACGCGGTAACTCAGATTGCGGATGCTCCGGTTCTCGCGAAGCGCCTTCTGAAACGCGTAAGAGAGGTACTGGCCATAGGTGGCGTTCCCCACGCCGGCACCAGAACCGCCCATACCACCGCCGCCGCCGGCGGCAATGTTGAAGGCGTCGGTTCCGGCCTGCGCCTCGCCATCGATCTGCATGGCGTCGGAGAGATCCTCCGCCGGCGACGGCGGCTCATCCGGGGTCGGCTCTTCCACCGGCGTAGGCTCTGGTTCCGGCTCCGGTTCCACCGCTTCCTCGGGCTCCGGCTCCGGTTCGGGTTCCGGTGTCTCCTCGGGCGGCGGCGGTGGCGGCAGCGGAATGATCATCTCTTGCTTCGCGACCTCACGGCGGACTCCGGCGGTGTCGTTGGCCCACAGCCAGACCAACCAGCTCAGCACGGCCAGCCCGATCAGAGCGGCGACGGCCCACGCGAAGCGCGGCATCGGGGCGGGCGGCCGCCGGCGGTCACGGCGCTTCCATCTCGGTGATTCGGTTGGCATCTCGGCTAGGGTCCGTGCAGTCAGTTCTTGGGCTTGCCGGTAACCAGCCCGACCTGGGCCAGTTCAAGGCGACGCAGAATATCCAGCACTTCCACCACCTTCTGGTACTGCACCGCGGCGTCGCCGCGCAGGACCACGGGGAAGTCCGGATTGGTGGCTTTCTCGGTGCGCAACCGGTCTTCCAGTTCCTGCAGGGTGACCGGGTAAGCATCGAGAAAGACCTGCCCATCGTTGTTCACCGAAACCGCCTTGGTCTTGGGTTCCGATAAAGAGACGGAAGCGCTCGCCTTGGGCAAATCGACCTGGATGCCCGCCACCTGCGCGGTGGCGGTAAGAATGAACATCACCAGCACCACCATCAGCACGTCGACCAAAGGGGTGATGTTGATGCCGTCCACCGGGCCGTCCATTTCATCGTCGTCCATCGAGGCTCTTACGGAAGCCATGGCGCTCTCCTTAAGCGATTACGTCGCGGGAAGTGGTTCGATGCTTATCGCCGCTGGCGTCGAGCACCGGCGCCGTGCCGCCGCGCTGCTCGGCCAGGCGGGTGACGAATTCATCGAGGAAGACGCGCATATCGGAACTGATATCGCGGTTGCGTCCGTTCAGCCGGTTGTAGGCGAACAGCGCGGGAATGGCGACGAACAGGCCGGCGGCGGTGGCGAGCAAAGCGGCCGCCATACCCGGCGCCACCGCGTTGATATTGACGTTGCCGGCCATGGCGGTGCCCAGGAACACAACCATGATACCCATTACGGTGCCCAGCAGACCGATGTACGGACCGCCGGCGATGGCGTTCGACAGCACACCCAGCCGATGTCCCAGCGTGCGGTTCTCCTGGGTCCGCACCGCGTCCATGGACGCGCGGATCGCCTCCAGGGTTTCCGACGAAATACGGTCGGTGTCCGCGCCTTGTTCACGCCGGACTCGCAGTTCGTGCACCGCCACCTGGTAGAGCCGCCACAGCGATGAATAGTGCAGCCGTTCACCCAGCGAGCGATCGTCGGCGAGTTGTTCCAGGCGGGTGCCGACACCGGAGAAGGCCTCACGGAATTCGCTGTTGGCTTCGTCCACCCGACGCGTATGGCGGAACTTCTGGAACATCACCACCCAGGTCTGGACCATCATCACCATCAAGACGGCGATGATCACCCAGGCGTCGATGGGCACCGCGCTGAGCAGGAAACCGAGCGCGCCAAAGCCGAACCCGGATTGCTCTTCGTCGACACCAAACTCCAGCAAGCGGGATTCACCGCCTTGGGATTGCACGCTGGCCTTCAGAAACGCCGCGGACCTGGCGACCCGGGAGAGACGCACTTCATCCATGGCGCCGCTAAAGCCGGCGGCAACCGGCGTGGCGCTTGCGTCATTCGCGGCCGCCTCCTCATCCGCCGGTGTGGTGGCCGCTTCCTCTTCATCCGTGCCGGCCACGGCCGCCACGCCGTAGCCCGGCACATCGCCGCCAAGGGCGGCCGGCGTATTGAACGCCGGCAACGCACCATCGAGGGAGGATATCGGCTGTCCATTCAAATAGAGGGTGATCTGGCGTCCGTCGGCAGTCACCGCTAAGTGCTGCCATTGGTCCGCGGTCAACGGCTGTGCCTGGCCACTGCGCTGCCCGTTTACCTCCACGAAAGGCAGCCCGTTTTCCAGGCCGATCAGCAGCGAATTACCGGCGTCCCGGCGGGCGTAGAGGAGCTGCTCGCCGGTGGACTGTGGTGTGCGTACCCAGGCGCTGAAGGTGAACTGGCCGGACTCCGGGATCGAAAGCGACGGCGACGCCGGCAGCAGCAAGGGCTCGCCGCTGAATTGCGCCGCCTGTGCGATCACACCCGATGTCGTTCCAGGCACCGAGTTTTGCGTGTCGTTGGCGTAAGCGGTGGCATCATCGACGGTGGCCCCCGGGGCACTGTCAAAATGATAGACGGCGGCGTAATCCGCATCGAAGATCTGGCTGCTGTCCAGGGCCGGCGCGTCAGGATTGCCGTAGTACATCCAGATATCCTGGCGCGCGCCGCCCTGCATCTCGGGCACGTCCACCCAGATATAGGCGACGCCCAGCAGAGAATCGAAACTCTCAATGCGATGGTTGAAGACGGTTTCGTCGTCCGCCGCCACGAAGCGCAGATCCGTGCCGTTCGCTTTCACACCGTCGAAACTGAAGTTGCCGGTATGCAGACGCACCAGCAAGGGAATGCGCCCCACCTGATCGGTGATGGCCGCACCCTGTTGTGTGGTGTCCAGGGATATCTGCTTGCGGTAGCTCCAATCTTCTTGCCACCAGGCATGGGCCAGGGTCGGCAAGAGCGTCCCCAGGCAGGATAAAAGAAAGACGAGTAAGCGTTGTCGCATGGTCAGGCACTCCGAAGAACTGGCTGTGTTAGGTGTTATTCAAAATCCGGCGGTCACACTGAAGTGGACTCTGGGGTCGTATCGCTCGGTATCGGCGCCGTCGGTAAGCGGATAACCGAAATCCACGGAACCACTGAGGCTGTCGCCGATCTCGGCGCGTGCGCCGATACCGACGCTGGCGAGATCAAAGGTGTCATCCTGGTCCGGCAATGGGTCCTGGAGTTGCAGCTGGGCGCCTTCCGCGAAGACGTGGAAACGAAACATCGACCAGGGATTGCCGAACCACTCCGCCAGCGACGGCGTGCGCAATTCGAAACTGGCCAGATAACCGTCATCCGCGGCCTGCTCGGCGGCCAGATAGCCGCGTACCGAACCGCTGCCGCCCACCGCGAACTGCTCGTTGGAAACCAGCGGGCCGGAAGCCAGCTGGGTACCGAGCTTGGTGGCCAGAATCCATTCACTGAGCTGCCACTCGCTGCCGGCGTCCACTTTCAATACCGCAAAGTCGGGACTGGCCTGGTAGCGCTTGTAATCAAACTCCTCCCAGCCGCTGCCATTGGAGGGGAACTCATCGGCGGCGGTGATCACGCTGACGTTGAGATACCCCTGTGTTTCCTCGGTGTAGAAGTAACCGTTGTAGGCAAAGGAGAATGGCGCGTATTGCAACGGTACCTGGTCTTCGGACTGACCGAACACCAGCGCTTCCTCGAAATCCTTGAAGTCGATGCCCGCCGAAAACGAGTGCCCCCAGTTGCCGTCGAACGGCAGGCTGTACACGGCGGCCACGCCGTACGAATCGCCGCGACCCAGTACATTGGTGCCGCCCACGGTGGCGACGTCACTGTCGGAGGTATAGCCGGAAAAGCGTGCCGACCAGCGCTTGCTCAGCGGTGCTTCGTAGCTGAAGGACCAGACCTCGGCGTTGTCGGTATCCTGAGGCGCGGTAAAGAAAGTGAGCGAGGCGCTGTGGCCTTTTTGCCAGAGATTGGCGTGGCTGAGCGTGGCCACCGTGCGTAGCTTCTCGGTGTCGGCGCTATAGTCATTGTTCAACGTCAGGCTGGCGCTCCAGGGGCGCTCGTCTTCAACGGCCAGATCCACATCCATGGTGCCGGGGATACGCCCCTCCTTGACCAGCGGCATGACCTGCCGCTTACCGGTACGGTTAACCTCGGTGAGCTCCTCTTGAACCAGATCAAAATTGGGTACCGTGCCACTGGTCAGCGCGGGGATTTGATTTCGAATCTCCACCGGCGATTGATATTCAGCGCCGACCACCCGCACCCGGCCGACTTTCACCTCGACGACTTCAAGGTAGACCACGCCGCCGCTGACCTTCTGCTCGGGCAGCTCCACATATACCGATTGATAGCCGGAGTCCTGGTACACCGCCTGCAAGGCCCGTTGCGCCTCTCGTATGTCGTCCAGCGTTTTATCCGGCCCCAGATAGGGATAAACCGCGCGCTCGATATCGCGTGCCTGCAGCACGGTATTACCACGCACGATGTACTCATTAATGGTCACCGTTGTCGTGACAGGCGTCCCGGCGGCATCCGGTTCAGCACTCTGCTGCGTCCATGCCAGCGGACTGATTAACAGAAGTCCGCTGAAGCACATCCCGGTCATGGAACGACACCGTCCAGTCTTTCGTTTCTTGTAAAGCATGGATTCAAAACTCGGCATTGATGCACCGGGTCGTGGCACCACCACCGTAGTGGTGTCCCCGTAAGCCGCTGCCACAACCAACAACTCACCGGCCCATCCGGCCAGTGATCCAGTTAACACTCTCTAGATGACTGGAACCCACCACGACCGAACCTTTGTCATTGAAAATTCATGAAACGAAGCAAAAAAAAGCCGCTGGTCCGGGGACATTACGGACAGCGGCTAACTGATTGCTGACCACCGCGGCTTTCAGCGACAGCCGAGGAGTGCTCCGGTCAACACCAGGGAAGAGTGTTCGATACCTCTCAAACCGAAACAGTGTCATTAAAAATTCATCAGGGTTGCGTGCTTACGCCTTGTACGGCGCAGTGATCCGCACCAAGGTGAGCCTTCATTTCCCGTCCCGGAACGACCCCATGACAGCCGAATCCACCCCGTGGTGCTCCATGCCGGCGTTTGCCGTGCTCACCCTGGCGTTAATCGCCGGCCCGCCCACCCGGGCGGACAACAACCAGGACGCACCCAGCTGTGTGACTGTCGAAATCGACGGCCACAAGGCGCTGCCCTACGACTGTTATCAGCGGAAGATGGCGCCGTCGTCCGTCCCGGAACGCGGCACGCCCGCGATGCACTCCGCCACCGTCGCCGAGCAGGCGCCCAACCGCCTAGGCCTGTTCAACCTGTCCACTTTGCGCAATCGGATGGGCAATACCCTCGGGCAAGGCGTACGGCCGCAACGGCCGCCCGCGCCGCCACCGCTACCCTGACCGTCCAGCCACCCGGCCATGCACAATGATGGCGCGGACGCCCCATGAAGACGCATCTCATACCTTTCCCGACTCACCTCGCCGTTCGCCGGGAAACAGAAAAACCTATTTTTAAACAATAGCTTAGCCCCGCGCTCCCCACGCTGGCACCCGCCTTGCACTGATCGGCATACCCACTGGTATACAACGAGGTATGCGATCGTGCTTGGCTGGACCATCGATCAATGGCGCGCCGCCTACCGGAAGAAGAACGTCACTCCGGTATCGGCCATGAAAGCTCTTTCCGCTCAGCTGCAGGACAGCGAGCGGGCCCTGTGGATCCACCTGCTGGACGAGTCCAGCCTGCTGGCCCAGGCCGAGCGCCTCAGTGATCCCAGCCTGCCGCTGTATGGCGTGCCGTTCGCGGTCAAGGACAACATCGACGTGGGCAGCCTGCCCACCACCGCCGCCTGCCCCGCCTACACCTACACCGCCAAGGAAACCGCGCCGGCGGTGCAGGCGCTGCTCGACGCCGGCGCCATCCTGGTCGGCAAGACCAACCTGGATCAGCTGGCCACCGGCCTGGTGGGCGTGCGCTCGCCCTACGGCGAAGTGCCCAACCCCTTTAACCCGGACTATATCTCCGGCGGTTCCAGCGCCGGCTCGGCGGCGGTGGTCTCCCTGGGCCTGGTGCCGTTCGCGCTGGGCACCGACACCGCCGGCTCCGGCCGGGTGCCGGCGGCGTTCACCAACACCGTCGGCCTCAAGCCCACCAAGGGCAGCATGAGCACCCGTGGCGTGGTGCCCGCCTGCCGCACCCTGGACTGCATCAGCGTGTTCGCGCTCAGCGTCGAGGACGCGCAAAGCGTCTACGACCTGTTCCGTGGCTACGACGAGCTGGACGGCTACGCGCGCCCGGCGCCGCAGCCGCTGCCCGCCGCCCTGCCGGAGCGTCCGCGCCTGGGCATTCCTAAGGACACGCCCTGGTTCGGCGACCAGCGCGCCGCCGCCGCCTGGCAGCGCCACCTGGAAGAGCTGGCGGAAATTGCCGAGCTGATTCCGCTGGATACCGGTGTGCTGCGCGAAACCGCCGAGCTGCTCTACCAGGGCCCCTGGGTCGCCGAACGCTACACCGTGGCCGAGCCGCTGCTGGAAAAAGACGCGCTGCTGCCGGTGATCCGCGATGTGATTCTACCCGCCAGAGACATGAGCGCCGCCGACGGCTTCCGCGCCCAGTACCGCCTGGCCGACCTGCGCCGCGAGGCCGATCAGCTGATGGCCAGGGTGGACGCCCTGGTGGTGCCCTCCACGCCGGGCATCCATACCCGCGCGGCGGTGGCCGAGGAACCGGTCAAGCTCAACAGCCAGCTCGGCACCTGGACCAACTTCGTCAACCTGCTGGATATGTGCGCGCTGGCCCTGCCCGGCGGCTTCCGCGACGACGGCCTGCCGGTGGGCATCACCCTGATCGGCGCCGCCTGGCAGGACGGTGCCCTGGCCGAGTTCGGCCGCCGCTGGCAGCGCCACCGCCCCTGGAAGGCCGGCGCCACCGACAACGCGCTGCCGTCCCCGCAAGCGCCCGCCGCCGGCAGCGACGACGGCATGGTCACCGTGGCGGTGGTGGGCGCCCACCTCACCGGCATGCCGCTCAATCACCAGCTCACCGACCGCGGCGCCGTGCTGCTGGAAAGCACCCGAACCGCGCCCTGCTACCGGCTCTACGCCCTGGCCAACACCACGCCGCCCAAGCCCGGGCTGATCAAGGGCGCCGACGGCGCCGCCATCGAAATAGAACTGTGGAAGCTGCCGATCAGCGAATTCGGCAGCTTCGTGGCGCTGATCCCGGCACCGCTGGGCATCGGCACGCTGGAAACCGAGGACGGCCGCCAGGTGAAGGGCTTCATCTGCGAAGGCTGGGCTATCGGCGACGCCACCGACATAACCGCCCTTGGGGGGTGGAGGCACTACATAAGAGGTTTGAGCAATGCATAAAAAAGGGCTGAGCAAAGTTCTGATCGCCAACCGGGGGGAGATCGCGGTACGCATCTGCCGCACGCTCAAGGAAATGGGCATCGCCTCGGTGGCGGTGTACTCCGACGCGGACCGTAACAGCCAGCACGTCGGCGCCGCCGACGAAGCGGTGGCGCTGGGCGGCCAGACCGCCGCCGAGAGTTATCTGCGCAGCGAGCTGATTCTGCAGGCCGCCAAGGACACCGGCGCCCAGGGCATCATCCCCGGCTACGGCTTTCTGTCCGAGAACGCGGACTTCGCCGAAGCCTGCGCGGAAGCCGGCATCCGGTTTATCGGCCCGACCCCGGACCAGCTGCGCCGCTTCGGCCTCAAGCACGAAGCGCGCGCCCTGGCGGAAGCCGCCGGCGTGCCGCTGGCCCCGGGCACCGGCCTGCTGCAAAGCCTGGACGAAGCGAAAAGCGCCGCCGCCGAAATCGGCTATCCCATCATGCTGAAGAGCACCGCCGGCGGCGGCGGCATCGGCCTGAGCCGCTGCGATAACGAACAGGAGCTGGTGGACGCCTTTGAATCGGTGAAGCGCATGGGGGAAAACTTTTTCTCCGACAGCGGCGTCTTCATCGAGCGCTTCGTGGCCCGCGCCCGTCATGTGGAAGTGCAGATCTTCGGCGACGGCCACGGCAAGGTGCTGGCCCTGGGCGAGCGCGAATGCTCCCTGCAGCGCCGCAACCAGAAAGTGGTGGAGGAAACCCCGGCCCCCAGCCTGCCCCAGGCCACCCGGGAACAACTGCACGCCAGCGCCGTGCGCCTGGGCGAGTCGGTGAACTACCAGTCCGCCGGCACCGTGGAATACATCTACGACGACGAGCGCGACGAGTTCTATTTCCTGGAGGTGAACACCCGCCTTCAGGTGGAGCACGGCGTCACCGAGGCGGTGTTCGGCGTCGACCTGGTGGCCTGGATGGTGATGCTGGCCGGCGGCGAACAACCGCCGCTGGACGCGGACTACCGGAGCCGTGGCCACGCCATGGAAGTACGCATCTACGCCGAGGACGCGCTCAAGGATTTCCAGCCCAGCCCCGGCGAGCTCACCGAGGTGTCGTTCCCTGACGACATCCGCCTGGACGGCTGGGTGGACACCGGCACCCGGGTGAGCCCGCACTACGACCCGATGCTCGCCAAGGTGATCGTGCACGGCGATGACCGGCCGGCGGCGCTGAAGAAAATGCAGGACGCCCTGGCCGCCACGCGCCTGTCCGGCATCGCCACCAACCTGGATTATCTGCGCCGCATTCTGATCGACCCCAAGGTGGTGGAAGGCAAGGTCTCCACCCGCTACCTGGAAACCTTTCAATACACCCCCACCGCCTTCGAAGTGGTGGAACCGGGCACCTACACCACGGTGCAGGACTACCCCGGCCGCGCCGGCTACTGGGACATCGGCGTGCCGCCGTCCGGGCCCATGGACGATTACGCCTTCCGGCTCGGCAACCGCATTGTCGGCAACCACGCCAGCGCCGCCGGCCTGGAGGCCACGCTGGTGGGCCCGTCGCTGAAATTCCATAGCAACACCGTGGTGGCGCTCACCGGCGCCGCCTGCGACGCCACCCTGGACGGCGAGCCGGTACCCATGTGGCGGCCGGTGCCGGTGAAAGCCGGCCAAACGCTGGCCACCGGCAAGGCGTCCAGCGGCTGCCGCACCTATATCGCGGTGCGCAACGGCATCGACGTGCCCGACTACCTGGGCAGCAAGGCCACCTTCGTGCTCGGCCAGTTCGGCGGCCACGGCGGCCGCACCCTGCGCAAGGGCGACGTGCTATCGATCTGCCAGCCGCAGTTGGCCGGCTGCCCGACGCCGGCACCGGACCATGAGCCGGCCCCGGCCCCCGAGGCGATGATTCCGGACTACCCGCAACAGTGGGAGATCAAAGTGCTGTACGGCCCCCACGGGGCGCCGGACTTCTTCACCGAAGAGGCCATCGAGCAGTTCTTCGAAGCCGACTGGCAGGTGCACTACAACTCCAACCGCCTGGGCATCCGCCTGGTGGGCCCCAAGCCGAGCTGGGCGCGCACCGACGGCGGCGAGGCCGGGCTGCACCCGTCCAACCTGCACGACAACGAATACGCCATCGGCTCGATCAACTTCACCGGCGACTTCCCGGTGATCCTCACCAAGGACGGCCCGAGCCTGGGCGGCTTCGTCTGCCCGGTGACCATCGCCAAGGCGGAGCTGTGGAAAGTGGGCCAGCTCAAGCCCGGCGACAGCATCCGCTTCACGCCCGTCGCCTTCGCCGAAGCGCTGGCTCTGGAACAGGCCCAGGACGCCGCCGTGGAAACGCTGACACCGGTGCCGGTGATCGCGCTATCGGTCCACAACACCAGCGATGCATCGTTCACCTCCGCGACCATGGTCGCCGAGCTCGACGCCGACGGCCATGTGCCGCGCATCACCTATCGCCAGGCCGGCGACAAATACATTCTCATCGAGTACGGCGACAACGTTCTGGATCTGGCGCTGCGCCTGCGCGTGCACGCGCTGATGGAAAATCTCAAGGACCAGCCGGTGCCCGGCATCCTGGAACTGTCCCCCGGTGTGCGCAGCCTGCAGGTGCACTATGACTCGCGCCTGCTGGATCAGGCCGGCCTGGTGAAGGCGCTGCTGGAGCGGGAAAAAGCGATCGGCTCCGTGGACGACATGGAAGTGCGCTCCCGGGTGCTGCACCTGCCGCTGGCGTTTGAGGACAGCGCCACCCTGGACGCGGTGCAGCGCTACCAGGAGACCATCCGTTCGGACGCGCCCTGGCTGCCCAACAATGTGGAATTCATCCGCCGCATCAACGGCCTGGACAGCACCGAGCAGGTCAAGGACATCGTCTTCAAGGCCAGCTACATGGTGCTGGGCCTGGGCGACGTCTACCTGGGCGCGCCCTGCGCCGTGCCGGTGGACCCGCGCCACCGGCTGATGACCTCCAAGTACAACCCGGCGCGCACCTACACCGCCGAGGGCACCGTGGGTATTGGCGGCGTTTACATGTGCATCTATGGCATGGACTCGCCGGGCGGCTACCAGCTGATCGGCCGCACCCTGCCGATCTGGAACAAACACCTTAAGAACCGCCAGTTCCAGCCCGGCGAACCCTGGCTGCTGCGCTTCTTCGACCAGGTGCGCTACTACCCGGTGAGCGAAGAGGAACTGGCCGGCATGCGCGACGCCTTCCGCGAAGGGCGCCTGGAAGTGGAGATCACCGAGGAGACCTTCAACCTGGCCGAGCACCGCCGCTTCCTGGAAAGCATTGAGCCGGAAATGGAAGCCTTCCGCGCGCACCAGCAGGCCGCCTACCGGGAAGAAGTGACCCGCTGGCAGAACGAAGACGAACAAATCGAATCCGCGCTGATGGGTAGCAAGGCCGACATCGGCGAGGTGGACGGCCATCTGGTCAGCGCCGAAATCAGCGGCAACGTCTGGAAGCTGCTGGTGGAAGAAGGCGCCAGCGTGGAAGCCGGCCAGACCCTGGTGATCGTGGAAGCCATGAAGATGGAATTCGAGATCACCGCCGGCGTCGCCGGCACCGTCACCGGGCTGCACTGCAAGCCCGGCACCGTGATCAACGCCGGCGACCCGGTGGTGGTGATCGACACGGAGAGCGCGGCATGAAGATCGGGCTCAAGAGCGGCCGTGGCGAAAACCTGGCCGAGCGCATCTACCGGCAATTGAAGAAAGACATCTTCGATTTCCGGCTGCTGCCCGGCGACCGCTTCAGCGAGAACGAAATCGCCGAGCGCATGGGCGCCTCGCGCACCCCGGTCCGCGAAGCCCTGTTCCGCCTGGAGCGCGAGACCTATGTGCAGGTGCTGCAGCGCAGCGGTTGGCAGGTGAAGCCGTTCGACTTCGACTACTTCGAAGAGCTCTACGACGTGCGCACCGTATTGGAATGCGCGGCGGTACGCCGGCTGTGCGACCTGCAGCAGCCGGAGATCCTGCTCGAGGACCTGATGCGCATCTGGCGGGTGCCGCCCGCCGAGCGGCTGCGCGATGTGGGCACCCTGTCCGGCCTGGACGAGCGCTTCCACGAAACCCTGGTGGAGGCCGCCGGCAACACCGAGATGGCGCGCATCCACCACGACCTTACCGAACGGCTGCGCATTATCCGCCGCCTGGATTTCACCAAGCCGCCGCGCGTCGACGCCACCTACGACGAGCACGGCCGCATTCTCGACGCCATCGCCCATCATCGCACCGAGCAGGCGCTGATGATGCTCAAGGCGCACATCGAGACCAGCCGCAACGAAGTCAGAAAAATCACGCTGCACATGCTGCACGAAGCGCGCGCCAAGGGCCGCGAGCCCGAGGCTGCCAATAACAATTTCCAGTGAGACCAAACCATTTACGGATCGGAAAAGAGAAAGGGGAACACCATGAAGACCAAAAAGCTCAGTCTTAAACGTCTGGCCCAGGCGGGCATCGCCGCCGGCGCCATCTCCTACAGCGGCCTGGTGATGGCCGCCGACACCATCAAGGTGGGGGTGCTGCACTCCCTGTCCGGCACCATGGCGATCAGTGAATCCACACTGAAAGATACCGTGCTGATGATGATCGAAAAGCAGAACGAAAAAGGCGGCGTCATGGGCAAAAAGCTGGAGCCGGTGGTGGTGGACCCCGCCTCCGACTGGCCGCTATTCGCGGAGAAAGCCCGCCAGCTGATCACACAGGACAAGGTCGACGTGATCTTCGGCTGCTGGACCTCGGTGTCGCGTAAATCCGTGCTGCCGGTGGTGGAAGAACTCAACGGCCTGCTGTTCTACCCGGTGCAGTACGAAGGCGAGGAATCCTCCAAGAACGTCTTCTACACCGGCGCCGCGCCCAACCAGCAGGCGATCCCGGCGGTGGACTATCTGCTCGACGATCTGGGCATCGAACGCTTCGTGCTCGCCGGCACCGACTATGTGTACCCGCGCACCACCAACAAGATCCTCGAGGCCTACCTGCAGTCCAAGGGCATCGCCGAGGACGACATCATGATCAACTACACCCCGTTCGGTCACTCCGACTGGCAGTCGATCGTGTCGCGCATCAAGGAGTTCGGCGGCGAAGGCAAGAAGACCGCCGTGGTCTCCACCATCAACGGCGACGCCAACGTGCCGTTCTACAAAGAGCTCTCCAACCAGGGCATGGACGCGTCCGACATTCCGGTGATCGCGTTCTCCGTGGGCGAGCAGGAACTGTCCGGCATCAACACCGGCCCGCTGGTCGGCCACCTGGCCGCCTGGAACTACTTCCAGAGCGTCTATACCCCGGAGAACAACCAGTTCATCGATCAATGGCACGACTACATCGGCGATGACGACCGCGTCACCAACGATCCCATGGAAGCCACCTACATCGGCTTCAACATGTGGGTGAAAGCGGTGGAGAAAGCCAAGTCCACCGACACGGACAAAGTGGCCAAGGCGATGATCGGCGTGGAAACCCCCAACCTCACCGGCGGCACCGCGGTGATGAACAAGAACCACCACCTCTCCAAGCCGGTACTGATCGGCGAAATCCAGGACAACGGCCAGTTCGCTGTGGTCTCGCAGACCGACGGCGTGGTGCCCGGCGACGCCTGGTCCGACTATCTGCCCGACTCCAAGAACCTGATCGCCGACTGGACCGACCCGGTCAACTGCGGCAACTACAACACCAAAACCAAAACCTGCGGCGGCCAGACCGCCAAGTAAGCAGCAGCGGGTGATGCCCGCCCGGCGGGCCGGTGCGCCGGCCCGCCTTTATCTCCGCGAAGGCCAGGACCAAACCGAGGGACCACCATGCCAAGGGTTCTACTACTGATTTTTATGCTGCTCGGCGCGAGCGGTACGGCGGTGGCGCAAACCAGCGCCGCGCCGGCCGATGACGCCGGGCAGACCACGATGGCTTCGCCCGACGGCGAAGACCGCCCATCGGAGTCGGTGGCGCCCGGCGTTTCCAAGGAGGAAGCGCTGCGAACGTCATTGGCGAAGTTCAAGAGCCGTGATTTCGATGTCAAATCCGAAGCCATTGAGACCATCGCCCGTTCCGGCCACGAGCGCGGCGAAGCGCTGCTGCAGGCCCTGCTCGACCGCGAGCTGCTGCACGACCTGGCCGGCGACCGCATCGTGCTGGGCGAACAGAGCGAACAGGGCTGGGCCCTGCGCGACCCGATCAGCGAAGAGGACGTGGGCAGCGCCGAGGCGCGCGCCGCGCGCCCGGTGATCATCAACAACCGGCTGCGCCAGCAAATCCGCGACCTGAAATCGGTCACCGCGCTGGCCAACCCCAATCCGCTCGCCCGCCGGGAAGCGGCCCAGCGCCTGGTCGGCAACACCGACCCGGTGGTGCTGGACGCGCTGCGCCTGCGCCAGGCGGAAGAGGCCAACCCGCTGGTCAAGGGCGTCATCGACACGGCCCTGAACATCGCCGTGCTGCGCGACCCGGCCAGCCAGCTCAACGAGCGGCTGAACGCCATCGACGCGGTGGCCGGCAGCCTGGAGCCGGCGGTGCGCAACGTGCTGCGAGACCGCCTGGCACAAAGCGACGCCGCCGCCGAACGCAACGCCGCCGACCGCGCACTGAAGAAAATCGACCTGCGCACCGAACGCTACGAAACCGCCGACACCATTTTCTTCGGCCTGAGCCTGGGCTCGGTGCTGCTGCTGGCCGCCATCGGCCTGGCGATCACCTTCGGCGTCATGGGCGTGATCAACATGGCCCACGGCGAGCTGATCATGCTGGGCGCCTACACCACCTTCGTGGTGCAGCAGATTTTTCCCGACGGCCACGAGTGGTCGCTGCTGGTGGCGCTGCCCGCCGCCTTTCTGGTGTCCGCCCTCGTCGGCATCGTCATCGAGCGCGGCGTGATCCGCTTTCTCTACGGGCGACCGCTGGAAACCCTGCTCGCCACCTTCGGCGTCAGCCTGATTCTGCAGCAGGCGGTGCGGGTGATTTTCTCGCCGCTCAACCGCAGCGTGGTGACCCCGGAATGGATGAGCGGCGCCCTGCAGATCAACCCGATCTTCTCGCTCACCTATAACCGGCTCTACATCATCGTGTTCGCGCTGATCGTGTTCTTCGCCCTGCAACTGGTGCTGAAGAAACCCCGCCTCGGCCTGCAGGTGCGCGCCGTCAGCCAGAACCGGGGCACCGCCCGCGCCATGGGCATCCGCAGCGAACGGGTCAACGCGCTCACCTTCGGCCTGGGTTCCGGCATCGCCGGTATCGCCGGGGTGGCGCTGGCGCAGCTCACCAATGTGGGTCCCAACCTGGGCCAGTCCTACATCATCGATTCCTTCATGGTGGTGGTGTTCGGCGGCGTCGGGAATCTGTGGGGCACGCTCACCGCCGCCTTCAGCCTGGGCATCGCCAACAAGATCATCGAGCCCATGGCCGGCGCCGTGCTGGCCAAGATCATGGTGCTGGTGTTCATCATCCTGTTCATTCAACGCAAACCGCGCGGGCTGTTTCCGCAGCGCGGCCGGGCCGCGGAGGAATAATGCGACATTCGGATCTCACCACCGCGCTCACCGACCGCACCGCCAAGACCTTCCTGGGCATTCTGTTCGGGGCGGTGCTTATCGTCGCCCTGCTCAACCTGCTGGTGCCGGCGGAATCCGGTCTGCATGTGAGCAGCTATACCGTCAGCCTGCTGGGCAAGTACCTGTGCTACGCCCTGCTGGCCCTGGCGCTGGACCTGGTGTGGGGCTACTGCGGCATTCTCAGCCTCGGCCACGGCGCCTTCTTCGCCCTGGGCGGCTACGCCATGGGCATGTACCTGATGCGCCAGATCGGCGACCGCGGTGTCTACGGCCACCCCACCCTGCCGGACTTCATGGTGTTCCTTAACTGGGAGGAGCTGCCCTGGTACTGGCACGGCTTCGACAGCTTCGGCTTCGCCATGCTGATGGTGGCGCTGGTGCCCGGCGTGCTGGCGTTTGTGTTCGGCTGGCTGGCGTTCCGCTCGCGGGTCACCGGCGTCTATCTGTCGATCATCACCCAGGCGCTTACCTACGCGCTGATGCTGGCGTTCTTCCGCAACGAACTGGGCTTCGGCGGCAACAACGGCCTCACCGACTTCAAGGATATCCTCGGCTTCTCGCTGCGCGAGGACAGCACCCGGGTGGCGCTGCTGATCGCCTCGGCGTTGGCCCTGGGCGGCGCCTTCGTGCTCAGCCGCTGGATCACCGGCACCCGCCTGGGCCGCACCGTGATGGCGGTGCGCGACGCGGAATCCCGCGCCCGCTTCCTGGGCTACCGCACCGAACACTACAAGCTGTGGATCTTCACCGTCAGCGCGATACTCGCCGGCATCGCCGGCGCGTTGTACGTGCCCCAGGTGGGCATCATCAACCCCGGTGAGTTCTCGCCGCTCAACTCCATCGAGCTGGTGGTGTGGGTGGCCGTGGGCGGCCGCGCCACGCTCTACGGCGCGGTGATCGGCGCCATCCTGGTGAACTACGGCAAGACCGTGTTCACCGGCGTGATGCCGGAAGCCTGGCTGTTCGCCCTGGGCGGCCTGTTCGTGGCGGTCACCGTGTTCCTGCCCCAGGGGCTGGTGGGCCTGGCCAAGAGCCTGTTCAAACGCAAACGGCAACCCGACGCCACCGATAAGGAGGCCGACCATGAGCCTGCGTGACACCTTCCGCCGCGACCAGGTGTTCGCCCCGCTTCGGCCGGGCACCCGGCCGGTGCGCCCGGGGCAACTGGACACCGGCGGCAAGCACATCCTCTATATGGAAGACATCACCGTCAGCTTCGACGGCTTCAAGGCGCTTAACGACCTGACGCTCTACATCAAGCCCGGCGAGCTGCGCTGCATCATCGGCCCCAACGGCGCCGGCAAATCCACGCTGATGGACGTGATCACCGGCAAGACCCGGCCCGACACGGGCAGCTGCTTCTTCGGCCAGACCATGGACCTGACGCGCATGACCGAAACGGAGATCGCCACCGCCGGCATCGGCCGCAAGTTCCAGAAGCCCACCGTGTTCCCCGAACACACCGCCCTGGAAAACCTGGAGCTGGCCATGGCCGGCCCCAAGGGCACCTGGCATACGCTGCTGCAGCCGGTCACCGGCCAGCAGTACGACTGGATGGCGCAAACCCTGGAGACCGTCGGCCTGCTCGCGCAGAAAGACCAGCTCGCCGGTGCCCTCTCCCACGGCCAGAAACAGTGGCTGGAGATCGCCATGGTGCTGATGCAGAAGCCCCGGCTGCTGCTGGTGGACGAGCCCATCGCCGGCATGACCCGCCAGGAAGTGGAGCGCACCGCCGAGCTGCTGCAAAGCCTGGCCGGGGAGCACTCGGTGATGGTGGTGGAGCACGACATGGAGTTTATTCGCTCGATCGCCAACACCGTCACCGTGCTGCACCAGGGCAGCGTGTTGGCCGAGGGGAAGATGCAGGACGTGCAGAATGATCCGAAGGTGATTGAGGTTTACCTCGGCGAAACGGGGTAATTCAGTTAAGAGTGAATAGTTAACAGTTAATAGCGGGCGGCCTGGGGCCGCCTGGGAGAACAGCGCATGTTGAGTGTGAGTGGCTTGAATCAATATTACGGCGAATCCCACACCCTTTGGGATGTCGACCTGAGTCTGGAGAAAGGTGAGTGTCTTTGTGTGATGGGGCGGAATGGTGTGGGGAAGACCACGTTGTTGAAGTCGGTGATGGGGTTGTTGCCCGCCGCTACGGGGAAGATTGAATTCGACGGCAAGGATTTGAGCAAGAGAGCCGCCGAGGAGCGGGCGCGGGCGGGTATCGGTTATGTGCCGCAGGGGCGGGAGATTTTTCCGCTGCTTACCGTGGAGGAGAATCTGGAAACGGGGCTGCAGGCGCGTGCCGATCGGAGTCGCACGATCCCGGCGCGTATCTATGAGCTGTTTCCGGTGCTGCACGACATGCGTCACCGGCGTGGCGGCGACTTGTCCGGCGGCCAGCAGCAACAACTGGCCATCGGCCGGGCGCTGGCCCTGGACCCTACCCTGCTGATCCTGGACGAGCCCACCGAAGGCATTCAGCCCAACATCGTCGACATGATCGGCAAGGTGATCAAAACCCTGAACAAAGAAGAAGGCCTCACCGTGCTGCTGGTAGAGCAGAAACTCCACTTCGCCCGCGCCACCGCCGACCGCTTTGCCATCATCGACCGGGGCAGCAAGGTGGCCGAGGACGACATCGGCGCGCTCAGCGATGATCTGGTGAAGAAGTACCTGACCGTGTAGCGGCGGGCGTCGCTTCGGCTATTTCTGGTTCAGGCCGAGTTCCCGCTGCAGCTTCTTGGTCAACCCCTCGGAGACGATCCGGTGGGACTCCTTGAGGTAGTATTGGAGCGTCTCATCCGTCTCTTCAGGCGCATCGTACTGTTGTATCCACCTCATGCCCCGGGACGCCAGATAGGGCGCCGGCCGGAAACCCGGCTGATCCCGCAGAATCTCAAAGTTGAGTTCCGACGCCTTAAACGTAAAGGCGGGTTGACCGGCCTTTTCCCAACCCCCGATAGCGAACACCTTGCCGCCCACTTTCCAGACGTGAGCGCCGCCCCACTGAACCACATAGGTTGTGGCCGGCAACGAACGGCAAAAGCGGTTGAATTCCTCGTAGGTCACTGCGATCCGCCCCCTTCCATCAAACGCGACAGGCCGTCTCAATAGCCACGATGTCGATTTTGGTCATCATCGCCTCGAAGGCGCGCTTTGCAATAGCCGGGAGACTCCATTTCGAACGTCCTTCTCGTCACCCTTTCAAGAACCTCCCGACCTCTTCGGCAAGCTCATCAAGGAATGCCTGCCGATCGGCCAACGGCTCCACCTCGTCCGGCGGCGGCAGGTCCATGAAAGAGAAATGCCCGGCCCCCTCCGTTACGCGTACATCCAACGGTAAGCGGCCGCTCAAGGCACGAACCAGCACATCCACCTGGGCGGCCGGCGTGATCGAATCCCGCGAGCCTGCCCAAGCAAGGATGGGCGTCTGCACGGCATCCAGCGCCCCTTCGACCTGGAAAAAGCCCATCGGCGGAGTCAACAGAACCAGCCGGGTGAGTCGCCCGTCAGGCACGATCTCGACATGGCGGCCGGCGCCCAACCAGATCTGACCACCGGCCAACGCGAGCAGGGCCGCCGCACCGAGTGAGTGACCCACGCCCACCACCGTCGATCCGGGCGGAGCAACGCTATCGAGGGCAAGGGTCAGCCTCCGCGCCCAAAGACGTAACTCGTCCTCCCTGGGCATCGACGCGTCCAGCCCGGTGAAATGCGGTGCGACCACCGAGTATTCGGATTCGGCGAGAGAGGTGAGAAGCGGAAGATGGCGCTCCGGATTGCCGCCCGCCCCTACCGCAAAGAGCAACACAGGGGCGCCGGGCGCGGATTCAAGCACCGTAACCTTGAAGGGCTCCGACCCATCCGTAAGGCTCAATGTCGGCATCTGATCTTCACTTGTTAAGTGGCATCGCTGAACTGCGGGTCGGGAACCAACAGATTTGCGTCCCGGTACAGAAGCCAGCGGCCATCTCTCTTTGTAAGCACGGTAAGCGTATTGCCTGCCCGAACCCTTTCAGGGAAGCCGTCGGCTTTTACCTTGACCGTCAAGTGACTCAGCATAAACGCCCAGTCACCTGTAACCGTGATCTCAAGCACCTCACTCTCACCATCTATTTCCATGGATGCTGTGTCTTGAGATTTCGCCGCCGACGCGAAAGCGTCTTTCCCGAAAGGCTTCTCACCAGGAACGATAAAAACCGCATCATCCGCCATCAGGCCGAGGACGATTTCGGAGTCACCTTCTTTTGTTGCTTTCATCCATTTCGCAACAAGCTCTCGTATTTCGTCTTCATCACTTTTCACGAAAATTCCTCCTTGCGCTTTTGGCTTCCGACCGCTTGAGGCCGGTTTCCCTGCGTCAGGTCTTGTCTTCGGGTAAGTAGGCCTCAATGTCGGACCACGGAATCAGGCGGTTGAGCTGGATGGTTTCAAACACGGTCTTTGCTTTGCCGGTTCCAGCCATCATCGACAGCATCACCAAAGCGGACTGGTAGGAAGGAATGCCGCCATTACTGGAGATACGGTTTCGATCAACCACCACATTCTGATCAAAGACCACGTCGATCTCAGGGAACTCACGTTCGAGCTGTTTCTCTCCGCCCGCCCAGGTGGTGGCACGGTAGCCATCCAGAAGCCCTGCGTGTGCGTACAGAAACGCCCCCGAACAGTTACTTCCTAACCATGCAGCGGTCTTCTCCTGGCTGCGTAGAAACGCGGTTAAATCCTCATTCTCGAATAACCAATCCATATCGTAGGCACTGGCAACGATTAACGCATCCAGCTTGGGAGCGTCGTATATGGTTGTATCGACAGGCAAGCGAATTCCTTCCTCGGTAGTAATCACCGGCTTCCGCTCTACGCCAATAAACACAACTTCGTAATCAGAGAACCACGACTTTCGCGTCGCAACCCCGAAGACTTCCGCCGGCGCTATGACATCGCTGGTGAGAACCTTGTCGAAGACCAGTATGCCGATACGCTTGTCATCAGCGAACGCGGGCGCCGCGAACAGCATGTTTACCATGACAACCACCACAATGGCGGTCAGTTTATTAATCATTATCGTTGTCCTCCCTGTTACATACGCCTGGATCGTACCATTAGGTCGTCCAACCATGGGGGCGGCAAATTCAATTTCTCGATATCGATTAGGCGGATCCGACCCAGACGCCCCCGCCGTCCATTACCCTAGGTCTAGGCATAAGACGCGAACACCTGCGTGACTTTCCCGTTGCCGTCAAACAGGAACGTCTCCGCCACCTCGTTGCCTGTTGCGCCGAGGTAGTAGAGCGTGACCCAGGAGACGCCCCGCAGCACCTTGAGCAGCTCAAAGCGGAGGTCCGGGTAAGCGCGCAACGCGCCCTGCCAATACTCACCTACCGCAGCCTTGCCTTTCAGCGTCCCTGACGGCACCGCGAGCCGCTTGGCGATCAACGGCGAATTCATCTCGAAATCATCGGTATAGTGAGAAAGGATGCGATCGAGATCGTGGGCGTTCCATGCCTCGATCCACTTCGCCGCGAACGCATTCGCTTGATTCTGGTTCATGGTTTCATTCCGATAAGGTCGGTAACGCCCACATCGACGCCGAGCTGGGTAAGAAGGGAGCTGATCTGGCCGCGATGGTGTGTCTGATGATTAAAGAAATGAGACAGCGCAAACCAGAGCGGATAACGGCGCGGTTCCGGGTTCACAATACTGGTATAAACCAGATCGCCCTCCATGTCTTCCGGCGAGAGTAACGCCACCCAGTCGATGATGCGTTCGTCCTCCGCCGCCCGTTCATCCCGCAGCACATGGAAGTCCGCGTACAGCTCCTGGTCGAGCGATGTGACTGGAAAAGGCTCACCGGTGAACCGGCCCATCCAGATCCGGTCCGCGAGCAGAATATGGTTGAGCGTGCCATGGATCGACCTAAAGAAAGCCCCCATATCACGCTTCCGGTCTTCCTCCGACAGGCCGGCACAGCCGTCGTAGACCTTCTGGTTCATCCAGCGGTTGTACCGCGCCATGGTTTGAACATGCAGCAGGCTCACATCCATACCCTCCTCGGGCAAAATCACCACTCACCCCGGACCGCACTATCGCCGGTAGACATGCCTCCGGTGCGCCACCTTCACCATCGTCACAATCAGGCACTCATCGGTGATCTCGTACACCACCCGATACCGGCCCTGGCGGATGCGATAACGCTCCAGCCCGGAAAGCTTCTCGCACCCCGCCGGACGCGGCTCGTCCCGCAGGGCATCGATACGGCGCAGCAAACGGGCCGCGTCTTTCCTTGGGATCGGCCGGAAGTCCTTGGCGACGGACCGTTTGAAGACCAGCTTATAGCTTGCCATCGGCCTTCAGTTCGTTGAGGAAGGCCTCGTAGCTCAGGGTCGGCTCGGCGACGCGGTCTTCGAACGCCGCCAGATCGTCCTGATCCTCGGCCAGCGCCTCACGGACGGCATCATTGACGATATCGGATACGCTGCGGTTGGTGTGCGCCGCCTTGAGACGCAGCGCGGCATGCAACTGAGGATCGAAGTAGATGGTTGAACGCTTGGACGTGCCGCTCATGGCCGCCTCCACTTAGGCTAACAATAAACGACATTTTGACGTTATGACGTCATAACGTCAATTTCGGACATGGCGTCACAGCAGCGGGTAGGCACCTAAACGGATTGGCGACCAATGGCGTCCTGAATGAACGAAACACGCGCCTCGACACTGGCGCGCGGCACATCCACCGTTTGGTAACCCCACCGCGCATACCAGCGCTTCATGCCCTCGAACACCGCCACGGACTCCTCGAACGTCTGATCGCGCTCCGAGTCCATGGCGTAGATCGCCCCCCAGGGCGGCAGAAGGAACACGGTGTCGTTGTAGGGAAACGCCTGAACAAGCCTCGCGATCTCGTCCCGCGAGAGCGCGGATTCCAGATCCAGCATGTAGAGCGCATCCAGCAAACCCCGGTCGAAGAAGGTGATGCCGTCATCAACCGTCGCGGCCCGGTACTGCGCCACGTCCGAGTCCAGGATGGCGCGCGCGAAGGAGACAGGGTCCGGCCGTGGCGAAAGCCCCGCCGCCAGCCGCTCCTTGATCAGGCGCCGCGCCGCCTCCGGCGCGATGCGATAGCCCCGTTCCGCCAGGGCGTCGAGCAGTGTGCTCTTACCACCCCCCGGGGCCGCCGGTAACCACGAATCGCCGATTCATCAGCCTACGGCCCGCAGCGCCACTCGCCCTGCCAGTCGCGCTGAGCGCCGTCGGCCCGGTCATACGTCAAGGTCGCCGGCCTGGGCGGCGACTCCCCGCCTTCGGTGGGCTCACCGGTGACCTCGATGTGAACCGTCTTGCCCTTGCCACTGAAGGTCGGCGACGCCGTCATGCCATCGAAGCCGCCAGGCGCCGACACGCGCTCCACATAACCGGCGACCTTCACCACACCCTGGGCCGCGTCAGACGAAGCCACATTGCCCATGGCAATCAGCAACACCTCCCCGTCATCCGTGGTGAACGAGCAACCCAGCTCGCCGGGAAGGCTGGCCCCGCGCATGTCCTCCTCCGAGAGAGCGTTCAGCGTAATCTCCGAGCCATCACCGCCCCGGGTCTGCCCGGAGGACGAGTCATCTTCCTGTTCGGCGGAATCAGTCGGCGCCTCGTTGGACGGCTGAGCCGACGACGGTTGCGCTGCCTTGTCCTCAGCGTCCGAGGACGGATCCGAGCAGCCTGTAATTAAAGCGATGGCCAGCAAGCCTGCTGACAGAGTGCCGGTGCGCGTTGTACCGCGTTTTGGAAAAGCCATGGTTTCTCCTCACACTGTCCATATTGACAGCATCGCAAATCCAGGTAGAGTTTGAGAAGGAGCCTATAAACTCCAACAGGCGGGCAAAACCGCACCCCGGAAGCATTGCGGTTTTTTTGTGCCCGAAATCCGGGAATGTAATGGTCGGGAGGTCCGGCGAATAGAACACCTGCTTGCAGGAAATAGTCGGAGCAGTACCTGTTGCTGTTTCTAGCCTCCCGACCGCCCTACTTACGCAACCTAGAAATTGCACAACAGGAGCACAACCATGAACAACCGCACCCTCAAAGTCCGCAAAGGCCACTGGGACTATATCCCAAAACGTACTCCCTCCAGCGGGAACCGCGTGGCACCATTCATTCTTCTGAAAGGTCTCTGGCTCGAACAAGCCGGCTTCTCCATCGACACACCGGTATCGATTACGGTTGAGGACGGACGGCTGTCGATTGTTCGAGATTGTAATAGCTGAGACTGAAAGGCGGGCCTCGGAGAGTTTCGAGGCCCGCTCAATAACGCCTAGGGTAAGCTCCCGTCACGGAGCGCAGCGTAGTATCGGTCCTTTTGACCCTTTGGTTATGTGCCATTTATCTGGGCCCTCTCCGACGTTCGAGTGCACGCTTTTTTTGAGGCTCATTTTTAAGAAATGGGGCGTTAAAGTAAGAGAGCGGGATCAGAGATGCTTTTTTCTTTTCTTTAGATACTGCCAACACATTTGCGAATGCGTAGGAGCCAGAAGAAGAGGCATTACCCTCTCCGCCTTCTTCTGTTTTCTTTAAAGATGTAATTTTTCTGGTGTATTCTTTAAGTTGCTCTAAGCTCAACCCAGCATTGAACATTGCCGCAATATCGACAATCGGAACTCCATCGACCTCAAAATACCTTCGAGCTTCAATAGAGAGGCGGGATTGACTTTCTAAAAACCTACCGCCTACTAAAAAATGTGCTCTAGAAGAGGGATCATCCTTCATTTCTTTAGCAGCAGCTAAGTAGCCGCTTTTTCCTCCTGAATATTTCTCATACTCTCTAGATAAATCTGACAGTGATCGCTTGAACTCAACAACAAAGAATTCTGAATCCTTGCCCAGAACCGCGTCTCCTATAGATTCGACATCACCATCCAATGGCAATAGCAAATTAAAAATATCCTTTTCAATGGCCAAACATACAAAAGAATATTCAACTGTTTTTTCCCACCACTTCATTACAACTCCAAAATCACCCAACCGATTAATTTAGTTTCCGGCGAAACACATAACGCCGCCAGCATGCGCGGCTAATAAATCGAGGCGAAACCGCAATGTAGTAGACGTCGCCATACCTGGCATTGTTATACATTCATGATTTCCCGGACTATATTCTCAAGATCATGTTTTTTTATTGGGTCAATGCTGCCAGAAACATGACTTTTTATAACGTTGATGGGTTTTAAATCAGGCCTATCCGCTGGTTTTTCTATACCAAGAAAACCCTCCAAATCCTCATCAAACTGATGGATTCCCAAAGTAAGGTGCGTAGCCGCGTCATTTACAATTTGATTCCATTTCTGATGCTTGCCACGATCATTATCGCCATCAAAGAGGACCGAATGAGGTACTCCGAGCTCCGTCAGCAAATGAATAAACCTGTGTAAGTTGTATTTTCCAAGGCAATCCAAGACATACACTCTGGAGTCCCTCAGAAAACCCCATTCATTGTCTGCCAAGTAATCTAAATAAACTTTCTCAGATGCACCCTCGCAAAGCAGAACATGCCTAGCAAAGAACAGGCTGGATCGTTCTGAGTCTAACCATAGAAAATACCTTAGCTCCTCATCCGCCATTCTTGCCTGTTGATCGAAAGCGGGTTCTGCATCCTCACCAAACGCTCTTGCGGCAACCAAGTTGTTATCCAAAAGCTCCTGTAGTTTACTCTCCGTTAATTGATGAATTTCAGTGTGCTCACCAGTTCGGTGCAAACGAACGATTGACAAAATATCCTTGACCGATTTTCCTACGAATTGCGCAGAGTGCGTAGAGACCAGCACCTGTTGGCCTTCGGTATTCGCCAATCCTTTGAGGCTTCTAAAAAGAACGTCTTGTTGAGAAGGGTGAAGGAAAGCCTCCGGCTCCTCAAACAATAACAACGTAAAATCAGGATTGAATTCCTTTTTACTCGGCGGGGTAGGGTTGGAGTACTGTACAGACATTTTTATCAGTGTGTAAATTAAATGCCTTTGAAGTCCTTGACCGAACGAACCGATGTCGACTCGCTGCCCGTTCAATTTCTGATCTTCTATATGAGGCTTCAAAAGGTTCTTAACAAGATCATCGGTTTTTATTGGAGTTACTTCAATATCTAACCCGACCCCCCACTGGGAAAGCTCGGAGTTTATATCTTTTTTTATCGCTTCTAAAGATAGTCCGCTCGACTCTTCTTCTTTGAATTTTTCGTTAAAATCAGAGAATGCCTCATTTAAGCTTTCAAAAATCGGGCTCTTGCCGATAACTTTCCTCATTACAAGATTGATCAAATCCCTAAAAGGAGAAGGTCCTGTAGTTTTGATTGTATCTTCAACCTTACTTACAGCGGGTATATAAATTATTGAGCCAAGCTTAGAGGACGATATATTTGCGGCGCCATAGAAAAGATTTTCAGACAATTTTCCGTTTTCGTAAGCATAAATATTAGACTGCTTTGTTTTAACCTTACCCTCGTAAGATTGGAGGTATTTTCGGACTCTCAAAACTCGATTAGAAGACCTGTAGGCGTCTCGTAGCCCTTCTTGTTCAATATCTGTTGTCTCAAAGTGCAGTTCTATCCATGACTCCTTATCAGCAGTTGCAACCTTTGGAAAATCCCGGGATGGTTCAAACTTAGCGCCCCCATCCTCATAGAAAACACGCAACGCGCTTAAAAGATTCGTCTTTCCTGAATTATTTTCGCCAACAATCAGTCCATAATTGGAAACTTCAAACTCGCCATCTAAAATGGAGCGAAAGTTGTGAACTATTGCCTTCCGTAGCTTCATACAAACCTCCCGCAGTTTTTTCTGTATAACGCTTTGCTCACCGCAAATTGGGAGCGCAGCGAGCAATTTCGTAGTGAAGCAATTTGTTAGCATTCATGTCATACGGGAAGCTCGCATTGCTTCGACCTGCTCAACTAGATCTTGCACACACCTATTTGCCTCATCATATTGACCAGCGGGATATTTCAAAAACTCTATGTTATATGCTTTTCGCATCGACTCCTCAATATCAGGGATGATGTCATCACCAACCAACGCATAATGAGGATGAGTGCTCCTTGAAAAAATATTTGAATTTTCCAATACTAGCTGAATATCCGGATCCGACATGCTATAACCCAAAAACAGCAGTGTATTAGTCATAAAAAGGGAGTTAAGGATAGCGTAGAAATCATGATTCTCTTGCTTAGCTCTAAAATATTGCGATCGACTAAGAACGATCTTTGAAATATCATTTACGCATCCATGCGCCTTAACAATTATTCTTACAGGGGACCTAAGATCTGTAGCTAGGTGCTGCTCGTAGTACTTACAAACATTGTAGCCGTCTTGAGCAATCCCTGTTCTACAGTATGCATCGTAAACATCATCATAGTTGGTAGTGACCACAACCTTTGGGTCAATTTTCAACGTAGACTCATGGATACTGGATTTCTCATATCGGGGCTGGACAAATAGTTCCCTAATGGCGCGAGTAAAATCTGCAGCCGGCAATTTATTAATAATAACTTCCGCCGCATCCAAATATTTTTCCTTATCTATCAATGCGTCGATGGTTTCTGTTCCATCAGGATCGGGTATCCTATTTTTTAAATCTTCAAGAAATACACCCCATGTCGGCGGGCTACTTCTGTCCACTGCGGATAAACATCCAGCAGAAGCACCTGCACCCAAAAAAACGATACAGCGTCGTGACGCCAATTCTTCGACAAGAGAAACCGGCCAATCCATTACGCTGATCCCCCAAGGTTCGCATAAAGATTTTCTGCAATTGTGTTGATGATTGTTTCGTAATCTTCCCTTTGTTTGTATTGTGCTCCGACCAGACCATCACTGGACTTTAGATCGAGAATCGGCGTTGCAACTGACTGTGCTAGCGGAATCAAACTATAAAGATGCGGAATATCACCCAGTTTCGCTGATTCCGTGGAGGTGTTTTCACCAAAGAACGGCCCCATAGATTCTTCAATAATATGTGGGATTGAATTAATAATTTTTTCGTAAGCTTTAGTTGGCCTCCGGACACCTTGCTTCGACTTAGTTATGTACTGTTGCATGGTGTACCCGAGATACCCATTCAGAACACTTGGCCTTTCTTTAATGTTGTAGTTAGCAAGTCGCCCCGGGTTTCTTTGTTGTGACAAGCCTATGCTATTTTCATAAAGGCCCGCCCAGTGCTCGACCCAGTTTGCAATATTTCTAACTCCCAAAATGCTAAAAATGTCTGCACCCATTGGCGTAACAAAATAATCACAACCAATTAAAACGCTTCGATTTATAGAACCCAGACTGGGCCCTAAATCGAAAAATATCATATCGTAATGGTCTTCTATATTTGTGCAAAATTCGGTATTCCAGTTGTTTTTTCGGATCCCTCCAATATCACCCCCTAGAAGTTCATGCCATGCAGCGCCCAATCTATCTTCGACAATAGAAAACCCAGGGTGACCTGGCAAAAGGTCTACTCCGAATCTATTTTTTGAACTGAGTATTGGGCGTACTTCTTTTGATATATCAGAGTCTCCATCTTCTATTGGCCTCAGAATATCTCGAATCGTTGTAGTTGACGTTTGATGATCCGAGTTCCAGTAGAAGTCCGTTGCAAACTCTTCCCCCATAATCAATTGACTGGCGTTACATTGGGGATCGCAATCCACAACCAGAACCCTCTGCTTCTTCACCGAAGCGGAAAATGCAGCAAGGTTGCAAGTCAGTGTCGTTTTTCCAACTCCACCTTTATTGTTAAACATTGCTATAGAAATCAATATCTTCTACCTCACATTTGGTTTGGAGCACTTGATTGCTAGCAGCTATTAGGACGCCGGCTCGAATATCTAATGAACGCGTCGGCGTTATATCAAATTTCTAATTTTAGTATCTTCAAATAAAACCAGAAAACTCAATAAGTTACAAACCTGACTCGCTGTCTGTCCCCGTTCGCTTGACTTGTTCATTTCCCAATTGGCATGACACTGATCATATGGGCAGCAAAAAGAGAGCAGCCATGCACACGGATAGTGACATGCGACCAAGACTCCGTGATCAGTTTCGCGATGTCTTTCGAGTGCGCCACTACAGCCCGCGGACCTAGAAGACCTATTAGTACTGATTCGCTATTTTATTCGGTTCCACAAGCAGCATCTCCGCTGAAATATCGGAGCCAGAAGTTTCGACCTTTTTGATCTGGCTCACCACCAATAAGGATTTGGTGAGAACGGCGGAGAGGGTTCTGCCAGCGCCCGCAGTCCCTTGGGATCTGGCCGAGGAGTTAGGTGTCTCAGGGAGCCAAGCGCTCCCGTCGCCAGTTACCTTTCTCCAAGATATAGCGGAACCGGTCATGCAACCGACTAGGCCGCCCATGCCAGAACTGAATCTCTTCAGGAACGATGCGATAACCACCCCAGGTCTCCGGCATGGGGATGCTCTCACCGTCCGGATATTGCTCGGCCAGCTCGGCCATATCCGCTTCCAACTGCTCCCGGCTGGCGGGCCGGCTCTGATGGGAGACGGCGGCGCTGAGCTGGCTGCCCCGGGGGCGGCTGGCGAAGTAGTCGCGGGATTGCTGGGCGGGGATTTTCTCGGCGCGGCCGTTGACGATCAGTTGGCGGTCGAAGGGGCCCCAGAACATGACGAAGGAGACGTTGGGGTTGGCGGCGATGTCGTCGCCTTTGCGGCTGTCGTAGTGGGTGAAGAAGACGAAG
>MDTA01133888.1_pt1 | contig 37700 bp, 36 predicted proteins | sample 811151 | NCBI WGS metagenome assembly MDTA01 (sample SAMN05326648, study PRJNA326480) | marine metagenome | isolation source: seawater | place: Indian Ocean: South | collected 2010
TCTATTATTTTCTTAACTATTTTTTTAAAAGAGTAAGGCATCATCTGAAAAAACTTTATTCCCCTGTACCATTCATATCCACCGAACAACTCATCAGCTCCGTCTCCTGATATAACAGCTTTTGTGTATAAAGATGTTTTTCTTGATAAGATGAAACTTGGTACAAAACTATAGTCAAGAACTAAAGAGTTCATATTGTTTATTGCTTCTGAAACGTTTTTATCAATATCAGATTTATTAAATGTAAAAATTTTTGACTCTAAAGAAAGTTTATTTGAAATTAAATTTATATTTTCTTCTTCAGAGTAAGATTTCTCATCAAATATCAGTGAATAATGATTTAGTTCTTTATCTAAATACTTTTTAGAAATGTAAGCTAATATTGAAGAATCGAGCCCTCCGCTCAATAATATATCTACCTGCTTATCAGCTATTAGATGGTCTTTTAGAGTACTAGTTAGAAGGTTCTTAAAACTTATATTATCCAATGAATAGTTTTTAAAATCTTTGAAAGATTTTTTGGATTGAATTTTTTTATCCTTTATATCATAAGAAATCAGTTCTCCTGGATTTAATATATTAATATTTTGAATAATGTTGCTATTTTGAGTTAGTCCTCCAAAGTAAAATAATTTATTAAGCTCATTTTTTTTTATGGAGTGAGAGCTGTTTGAAAATTTAATAAGTGAATTTATTTCTGAACTAAAAATAATATCTTTATTTTGATCTAATGAATAGAAGAGAGGTTTTATTCCTAATTTATCTCTAGATAAATGAAGTTTATCTTTTTCTTTTTCATAAAAACCAAATGCAAACATTCCATTAACTTTAGAAACTTGTTCTATATTTTTGCTTAACAAGTCTAGAAGCATTCTTGTATCCCCAATGTAGTCATTTCTGTCTAAGTATTGATCTAAAATATTTAAATCAAAAATTTCTCCATTGTAGATTATTGAATTACCTCCTTCGCTTTCCATAGGCATATTTTCTCTTTTGTCTCCGCGAATAGCTAATCTTGACGATCCTAAATGCAAATAAGCTTCTCCAACTTTATAGATTTTGAACCCTAAACTATCGGGACCTCTATGGGATATTTCTTTAGTAAAAGATTCGATTTTCTTTAGGTTTTTCTCTTTTGAGGTAAACCCTACTATTCCACACATGAAGTTCATTTTATATTGGTATAATTGTTTTTGTTGATAAATGAAATCAGTATTGTTATGCCTGCTCTTGATGAAGAGGAATCGCTTCAACCCCTTATTAAAGAGATAAAAGAGGTTTTTGCTGAAGATGAAATAAATTTTGAGATAATAATAGTTGATGATGGAAGCAAAATACCAGTTTCAACCTATATTGAGAACACAAATAAAGTAAAAGTACTAACAAATAATTACAGAATGGGCCAATCTTATTCTTTATTTAAAGGTATAAAAGACTCAAAGTATTCTTATATTGCGACTCTTGATTCAGATGGACAGAATCCACCTAAAGAGATTAAAAAGTTAATCGAATTTTTAAATACTAATCCTGAGTTTGATGTTGTTAGTGGAGTCAGAATAAAAAGAAAAGATAGTTTTTTTAGAAGCTTGTATTCTCGAATAGCGAATTTTCTAATAAGACTAATTTCAAAATCTCAGTGCAAAGATCTTGGTTGTGGTCTAAAAATATTTGAAAAGAAAATGATTGATGACATTATGTTTAATGGAGATATACATAGAATATTAATTCCTTTATTTGAGTATAGAAACTATAACTTAGGACAAGTTGAAGTAGAACATAGAGCAAGAAAGCATGGACAAACAAAGTATGGTTTTGGTAGGATCATAGCTGTTATTATTGATTCATTTCTTCTTTACTTAACTAAAGGCTTCACCCAGTCAACCAGATACGCTTTAGGAAGGCTTTCTTTCTATTTTGGTCTTATTACACTTTTACTTTTTGGCTTAGCTCTATATCAAAAATTCTACCTAGATGCTTTTGTTCATAAAAATCCTATATTTTTATTAGGTATCACAACTTTTTTTACCTTCTTACAGCTCTTGATTACTTCACTGATATCGTTTTTTATTGAAAATAAAGATTAGTTAAATATCTTTTAAAGATTCTTTACCTATTCTGTAACTATTACACATCATAGTAAAAGTAAGAGGACCTGCATCAATATAAGGCAAGACAGATGAATCTACAATATGAACATTTTCTAAATTCTTAACCCTTCCTTCTCTGTCACTACTATTTTTATATTTGTTTAAATTATTATGAAAAAATTGCCCACCTAGGTGGTTACTGCTTCCATATAAATATTCTTTTTGAATCATGCCAAGTGGGATAATTGAATTACTCTTAAGTGCTTTCTTTAATATTTTTAGATTATTTTTTTTATTTTCAGATTTTAAATTTTTAGTTCCAACAGTTAAGCCATTACTGTTTTTACTAATAATTAGAGTTGAGGAATCATCTTCATTTAAATATAAGAAAATACCACCAAAAAAATTTAAAAATGCATTAGGAATAAATTTTACAAATTTTACAAATTTTATAATGTTTGAAGATAACATGAGAACACTTTTCGAAAAAAAGTAGATTTGTATAAAAAAACTGTTCGAATCATCTTCATAATTTGCAAACAAATCAGTGAAAGATTCATTTTTTAAACCTGTTTTAAATAATTTTAAAAAAGGTATTTGAATTAAGTCTGATGATTTAATTTCAACTTGGTTTACTATATCAGAATTTAGCATAACTATAGATGTTGAAATAGCTCCACCCCCAAGAAAAACTTTATTAAATTTTTCTACATATTGAGAGTTTTCTTTTTCCAGCGTACATTCTACGAGCCCACTTTCTTCTTTAACTGATAATATTTTAGTTTTTTCAATATAACTAAAATTTTTTAGCTCTAGGAAGTTCCTAACAGATTCTTTCGTATCCCATATAGTTGAACTTTGACAAGCCCAATTAAAACTATTACAAAACTTACAAATACTTTTATCACTAAGAAGATTTAAAATATTATTATTTATTGCTGTAGTTGAATGTTTTGACGAAAAATATTTTGTTTTATCAAGTTTTTTTTTTAAACTTATTAAGGCCTTTCAGGTTTTTTATTAAATTTATATTATTCAATGAAGAATTCCCCTTAGCTACCTTTTGAAGCAAGCTATCAAAATGTTTGATTGAATCATCTAAGTTTATTTTGTTATCAAGGAAATAATTATTTAACTTATGTGAAGGAAAGTCAACAGTCCCACCCCAAACATTTGAAAATCCCCCAAATGTTTTTGATATTTTAGGGTAATCGTCCTTTAGTATTATTGATTCATTATCAATTATAGAATGAAAACTACCCATTCTATTCCCGCTAAATTTATTATTAGAAAAAACACAGCTTTCATAATCAATTAATTCGTTTTCTTTATTTGGCAGCTGTGAGTTATCAATAATTGTTACCGATATATTTTTTTTATTATAAATAGCTTCAAGCAAGCCATAACCCGCAGGACCTGTTCCTACAACCAATATTTTATAACTCATATATCCTTTAAATGATTAATTATATTCTTATAACTTCTCATTAAATATTTTAATCAGATATGTCATGTCTTTATTAGTCAGGCTTGGATAGCTTGGAATAAAAAGACTGTTTTTATAAATATAATCAGCATTTGGAGTCTCATCTCTATATTTGTATTTTTCTAAATTAGATATCCTGCTTAGGCTACTTGAAGAAAGGTCCACATTATATTTTTGCAATATTTTTTGAAATTTTGATGGGTTTTTAAAATAACATAAAAATTGCCAGTAAACATTATCCCCTTGAGGAACTCCTTTTGGGAATGTAATTTCTTTAATTGATTTTTTATATTCTTCGACAATAAATATTCTTTTTTCATCAAGTCCATCTACATCGTTAATAAGTTCTAATCCTATTTTTGCTTGAAAAGATGTAAATTTTTCAAACCAATAAGTTGGAAGCGTTTCTAAAGGCTCACCACTTCGTGATCCAACGTACTTTATAGTTTGGGTATTTGAAAATCTTGTTAGTATCTTTATTAATCTAAAAGTTGCCAAATTAAATATTATTCGCTGAGTTGCTAAATTTAATAAAAAATCAGTCATTACAATTTTTAAAATTCTTAATCTTTTTGGCTGTGAAAGATTTTTTTGAAATTTTTTAAGAACATTGAAAAGGTCTGAGTTATTTGTAACACAAAGGCCACCTCCATAAACATCTAGTGTTTTAGTTTTTGAAGAACTATAAACTCCTATGTCTCCAAAGGTCCCAACCTTTTTATTTTCAAATTTACCATTGAGACATTGAGAAAAATCTTCAATTACAAATAATTTATTTTTATTACAGAATTTAATAAGTTCATTTAAATTCGGCACCACACCATACAAATATGTAATCAGTATTGCCTTTGTTTGCTTTGTTGTTTTTTTATTTAAGTCATTTAAATCAAAACATAATGTATTTGGGTCTATATCAACAAAAACTGGTTTTAATTTTAGATCTAAAACTACATCTAGGATGGGCTTTATAGTTATAGGAGGCATTAGTATTTCAGCTCCTTTTTCATAATCTTGTGATTTTAATGAAAAATATATGCCAGTCCGAGCATAAGGAAAAGCGACGCAATACTGACTACCAATATAATCTTTGAATACTTTTTCGAAATCATTTATAGTTTCATTCTTGTTCAATGGATAGAAAATAGCTTTAAGTAAATTCTTTATGTCAAAAGAAATATTGTGATAAATTACACCTCTTGGAATTGCAGATTTAAACATGTTCTTCTATAAATTTTAGTAAATACACATTAGTTAATAGGAACACACTTCTTTTCTTAATTATTTTGGTGTAATTTAAAAATATCTCTAACTCTTGTTCGAGACTTAGTAAGGTGTTGTCGTGAGCATCTTTGTAATTAAGAATTATCATTCCAAGTTTATTTAGAAACCCTTGTTTGCTTATACCAATAATTATTTCTACTTGAGGGTTTGTTTTTTTTAGTTTTTTTATAACTTCAATTAACTCTTCCCTAGAAAAAATGTAAAATACTTGATTTGCAACAAAAACGTTTAATGTCTCTTTTGTCCAGTCGCTTGTTTCAGTAAGTTCAGGAACGATATCATAATTAACAACATTTTTGTTACTAGTTCCTAAAATTTTTTTCAATTCACCTGTGCCAGATCCAAAATCTAATATTTTTTTTGATGAGTCTTGAAGATTTCCTATTTTAATAATTTTTTTTAAAATAGCTCTAAAATATATCCCTCCAATTTTGCCATATTGGGTCGTGTTATTAAATTCCTTGTCCATAAAATTTTCCCTATTGATTTTGTAAAAAAATATAACTTTCTGATTTAATTAATTTGTCATCATTAGCATCATTTTTTAGTATTTTTAGTAAAGAATTAACTAAAAACCTTTTTAAACTAAATATAAATTGCATATTTTTGATATATTTATTTATTTCAGGTTTTTTATTTTTTAGATTCCAAAGAAACGAATACCATGTTCTGTAATTGATTTTCCCCTTATTAATTTCCTCAGTATTTAACCAATCTTTAACTAAATGTGTAGAAGTATACAAGCGTGGAGTACCTAGCTCTCCAGACTCAATAATACTTATATTTTCTATGCTGAAGATTTTTTCAAGGAACTCTTTTGAATATCCTGATGAATAATAAGTATGTCCATGATGTATGTTTGATTTAGGACAGTGTACGAATACAAAAGTTTATTTACTTAAGACTTTAGATATATTTTCTACAAAGTTACTTATGTTCCATATATGTTCTAAAACTTGACCACACAGAACTAAGTCAAAATTAAATTCAGGTAAATCATTATCTTTCTCATTTAAATCAAGAAAGTAATCATCTTTATCTATCCCTAAGGTAGTTACATCAACTTCAAACTTAAGTTTTTCTAGTAATAATATTTCTGGTTCATTTTTTGAGCCACCAATGACTCCTATTTTTAATTTTTTTTCAGTATTAATAAGTTTAATTAATTGTTCGAATTTCTCGAGTAGCAGTATTCTTCCATAGTTTGTATTTTTTAGTTCATTTTTTGTTAACTCAATTAAGGCTTTGCTTGACATAAATACATTATATTTTCTTTATTCTCTTTAGTTGAGTATTAGTTCTTTTAAAATCTATTAAACTTTTTATATTTCAACACTAAAATCCTTAGAATGATATACAATTTATTCGGTTTCGACTTTTTTATAGATCTTGAAACATTTCAGCTACTTTTATACTGTGCAATAATTGGAAATATTTTTAGATTATTATTGAGCTTTATTCACAATCAACACTGGACAAGAACTAGACTACAATTTTTAAATTTTTCTTTTTTACCAGCTATCACATTTATAATTACAAAAATTATAGCTGGCAATATTGCTCTTTCCCTTGGTATGGTTGGTGCCCTTTCTATCGTTAGGTTGAGAACCCCTGTAAAAAATCCATTTGAGCTTGTCTCTTATTTTTATTTAATAACTTTAGGAATAATTACAAGTGTAAATCCAAATATTGCGATTAATTTTCTATTAGCAACTTTTTTGATTTCTTTGTTAATTGAATTAAGTAATAAATATTTAAAGAAATTTTTAAATAATAAAGATTCATTTAAGGCAGAAGATGATAATCAAGCAACACTAATGTTAAATACAAAAAAAAGATTAAACGAAGATGATCTTTCATTAAGCCCGTCTAGTAGTTCATTTAGTGACGGAGAATATAAATATACTTTTATTTCTTATAACCATGAAGAGCTGAATTTAATTCTTGAAACTATTGATAAAAAGAATATAAATTCTTACTTTATTGAAAATATTAACTCTTAGATTTGAATAAAAATTTTCTTCAAATATTTTTATTAATCCTTGTCATTTCAATTGTTGCATTAAACACTACTCAGACAAAAAAAACAATCGGCGATGATGAAAATATATTAAATACTGAAATTGAAGATTTAATTTCACCTTTGTGTAGTGGAATTTCTTTTTCTGAATTAAAAGATTTAACAATCGAAGATGTTAAATTAATTGATATAAAAATTCCAAATAGTGCTAACTGGTATAGAAATTTTTATAATGCATATTTATATTCAACAGAAAAAGGTAATTACATTAATGATGTATTTAAAGAAGATTTCAACGCAGTAGTTAATGTTTTTTACAGCAATCAAAAAGAATGTAGCTATAAAGCAGAAGTGAGAATAAATGGCGATCTCAAAGATCATCTAGATATTAATAACTTAATCGCATCATTAGATGTAAAACTAGAAGAAGGAAATATTTTTGGAATAATAAGATTTAAATTATTGATTCCTGAGACAAGAAGGTCTGATGAAGAAATTTTTGCTACGACGGTTTTAAAGCATTTAGGGTTTTTAAGTCCAAGAACTTTTTATGTCGATGGAAGCTTAAATGGTAATTCATCTCATACATTTATTTTTCAAGAAAAACTAGCTAAAGAAATGCTTGAACATAATGGTTATCGTGAAGGTCCTATTTTAGAAACAAATGAAGAGTATGTATGGAATGATGACGGAGAGTCTTTTTATAGAAGGGATGATTTATTTGATAAGCCAGCAATTGAGATTGGTAGAATAATTAACACAAGATGGGCAAATAGCACAAAAGAAAATCAAATAATTTCTCTAGAAGCTCTAGAAGCTTTTAATAAATCATTATTTCAAACTATAAACAATAAACAACTTAACAATGAAATGCTTGGTTTAGATGTAGAACATATATATATGTTTGAAGCGGCAAACAGAGCTTTAGTTGCAAATCATAATGTTGCGATAAATCATAATCGGCAATTATTTTATAATAAATTATCCAATGAATTTGTTCCAGCTTATTATGATGGAAACCCTGAGTTTTTTGAAAACCTGCCTAGGGAAGATTCTGACTATTTAAATATTCAATTTTTATCTGAAGGCGCCAGAAAGGTCTTAGAGATTCCCATAGATATAAATAAATTAACTAATGAATTAAACATGAAAGGACTAACCCTTTCAAAAGAGGAGGTTAGTGATTATATGAATTTGTTTAACTCTAATCTCGATATAGTTAAAAGTTACAAGAGTAATACAAAAATAAAACACCCTTCATTTAATGAACAAAAAAATAACAGAAGAGATACGAACATGCAGTTACTCTTTTATAATTTTGATTCTGAGAATGCTTATGTTTGTAATCAATACTTAGATAATTGTAAAGATATAGAGGTAGATCAAAATATTAATCTTTTTAATAAAAAGATTACCCTTGAAGGGGTTGCCACCCATCTCTTTGGTTCTGATAAAGAAAGAATTATTAATCCAAATTCTACGCTTTCAGCTAATAAACTATATGAATCTATAAATGTTGATAATTTTATTGTGAGAAATTATAACAAGGTTGATACTATTTTCGATTCTGCAAATAAAACTTTAACATTTAACATAGAGAAAAAAGACCAAAAAATATTAATTACATCTGAACAAACTCTAACCAACTGGTCTTTTATTGTTAAGAATACTTACAACAAGGAAAATTTAAACTCTAGAAGCGATAGAAAACTCCTCACAGGTTGTTTAACCTTTTATAATGTAGAACTCCAAAATGTAAATATATATTCAGATAGCTCTCATTGTGAAGACGGTGTTAATTTAATTAATACTAAGGGAGCAATCTCTTATTTAGAGGTTATGAACTCTTTAAATGATGGTTTAGATATAGATAGTTCAAATGTTTATATAGAAAAAGTATATATCAACAATGCTGGTAATGATTGTTTAGACCTATCTTATGGAAACTATGAATTAGAAAATTTAGAGTTAATTAATTGCAAGGACAAGGGAGCTTCTATTGGAGAATCTTCAGAAGCTAAAATTAATAAAATAAGCATATCTGAAACAGAGACTGGCCTTGCTGTTAAGGACAGCTCCTCGGTAATTGTAAACAGATTTTATGGTAAAGACTTGGGAACATGTGTACAACTTTATAGAAAAAAACAAGAATTTGGACCTTCTAGATTAAAGGTTGTTAACTATAGTTGTAAAAGTGAAAATGTAAATTATATACAAAAAGGTTCTGAGTATGAAGAAGACTGAAATAAGAAAAGAATATAAATTTATAGAAAACGAAGATTCAAAGGCTGATCATTTAAGTCATATTAGAAACAACTATAAGAAGCTTCATCCTTCTAGGAATATTCAAAGCCTATATCTGGATACAATTAATTTAAAAATCTATAACGATTCTCTTTCCAATGATGTAGATAAGTTTAAAATTAGATTCAGAAAATATGAAAAAAATAAAGAAATAAGAAAAGAAATAAAGATTAACTCAAGTAAAGGAAGATATAAGTTAGTAGAAAGTACTATACATAATTCATTAAATGAAATTGATACTTATTTCTACAAAGGCCTTGCTCTTCATCCAATTGTTACAATTTCATTTCATCGGGAATATTATTTTTTAGGGAATGTAAGAGTTACTATAGATACCAACCTTAAATCAAAACTAAACAAATTCTTTAATTTGGTAGAACCAGAATATTTTTCATCAAAAAAAATTATTGAATATAAATTAAATGATTCATTTAATGAAGAAAAAAATAACTTTACTGAAAAAACACTTATTGATGAATCAACATCTATAGAAGATAAGTTATTTAAAAGCTCTGAAAGCTTCTCTAAATATACGTATTCAATTAGTAAACTGATGAAAAATAATGTATAAAGATAAATTACTTAATTATAAAAAAAATATCGGCCCTTTAAACTTGCTAATTTTATTTGTTTTTACGTATTTATTAATATATTTTGAAATTAGGTTTTTTGAATCTATTGATTTATCAAACTTAAAAGATGATTTTAGAAGATTTAATCGCTATCCAGACCTATCTTTCTTTTGGATAGTTAATATTATTTTCCCTCTGCTCTATCTTTTCAATAACAAATTATTTTATGAATATAAAGAAAAAAAACTCACTGATGGATTACTCATTTTTCGCTTACTTTTATCTAAAGTATTTATTACTTCATCAATTTTGTATTTTGTTAGAGTTTATTCCATATCAAGGCCAAAAATTATTTTGGTATATATTATTTATCCGCTAATTATTTTTTTGTTATTTAAATTTTTATTAAATAAGAAGTTGTTTCTTGCTTTATATTCATTGGTATTATTTAGTTTTGCTTATGTAACAATTGATTTACAGGTATTAAAAGAATATAAGTTTGATGAATGTATTAATCATTTTTCAACTAGAAATAGATTTGGTATAAGAGCCTCTGAAAACAAGGTTATTTACGTAATAGGTCATGCCTATGGTTCACATAATACAAACGAAAAGGGTTTATCGAAGAATGTTATCAGTATGTTTTCAAAGGACAATAGGACTAAGAACTCCACCCTTGTTTTAACTGGGGATATAGTACTTGAAAATACTAAAGAATCATTAATTCTTGCTAAAAAACAAATTGAAGAAAATTTTAAAAGCTACCTTATAGCGCCTGGCAATCACGACGTTAGAGGGAATAATAATTATTTTGAAATTTTTGTTGATGACTTATTTATAAAAGAAGAAGAAGATTTTATTCTTATCACAGGTAATTATTCAAACAGTGACTGGGATTTAAAAAACAATGATAAAAGTAGAATTAATTCTTTACTAAAGGAAAGTGATACTAGTACAGTATTTTTATTTTCCCATCAATTATTTTGGCTTGATTATGTTGATAATGAAATAAGTCCTAATGGCTTTAATCTTTTAGATGGAGGCTTAAAAAAGAACTCCCTAGATTGGATTAACCTAAATGGAAAAAAATTAATAGTAATATCTGGCGACTATGGGGGAATGGGGCAAGATAGTTATTGTAAAATTAAAGATAATAAAATATTTATAGCTAATGGAATTGGAGATTTAGAGACAGATACATATATAGAGATTATTTATGATGATGAAGGTTTTAGATTAAGAAAAATTAATTTAATACAAAATTAAAAATTTTTCAGAGAATGTAATCGACAATATTTTTAGTTGTATAATATTTTTTTACCTTCTCATATCCACTTAAAGCAATTTTTTCTCTTTCTTCTTCGTTTTTTAAATAATATTTAATTTTTCTAAAAGCATCATACTTACCGTCATAAAGAACAAATTCTTTACCATCTTCAAAAAAAAGGTCTAATCTTTTTGAATCAGGAAGACGATCAGTTATAACAAGTTTTTTAGTAGCCATTCCTTCAAAAATTCTTCGTGTTATTTCATTAAATCTTGCTTTTTGGAAAACAATTTTTGCTGATTGGAATAACTCAGCATTTTCCTGACCTGATAAGTTGTTAAGATTTATATATCTTTCTCCAAGTTTTTTTGATATATAATCTGGGATTTTTCCTCTGTCGCCTTTCATGCTTGAAACAACATCATATTTTATATCCATATTTTCATTTGGTTTAAATATTTGCATATCAGCCCAGTGTCCTGTATGTATAGCACTATATCCTTTTGATTTATAAAAATTGTAACAGTCTCTATCAGGGGTTAATACAATATCTGCATTAGCAGATCTTTCTATATTGAATCCTTTAGTTTGTGGCTCATCACCTAAGTCCACTACAAGTTTTGCATTTGGAAAGTTAGATTTTGTAAACATATTGTCTTCTCTTGGCCCACAAGACAGGTAAAGAACAACATCAGGATTAATTTTTTTATGTTTAATATCCCTTTTAAGTTCTTTAAATGGAAAATTAGGAGCATCTATTGGAAACGGATACCAAATAATATTTTTTACTTTCTTTAGTCTCAATATCTCTTTATAAATACCACTAGCTGTAGACCAACCATTTTCATAACCAAATTCTTTGTATTCACTAATTTGATAATCTGAAATTATTGCTACTTCCATGAAATAATTCTACATAGTTATGAATTGAACTTATTATATAAAAACATCTAAAATTCTTTTGAATCGCTATAAGATATTTAAAGAATGAAGAAAAAAATAGCTTTTATTAAATACTGCGGTGCTTCAGCTGGGGGAACAGAAAAATATTTGCAGACAATTGCTGCAAATTTAGATAAGAATAAATTTGATGTAGATTATTATTTTTCTGGTCCGGCTCAACTTATAGGCTCTAATTACAAACATCCATTCCCAAATGAGCAAAGACTTGAATATTTGAATAAAAATGGTGTTAATTTAATTGAATTTAAAGTTGAAAAAATAGATTATTCAAATATTGAAAAACAAGTTTGGATTAATACTGACTTTTGGGATAAATTTGATGAGAATAAATATGACCTTATACAATGTGCAAGGTCAGGGAAAGATGAAGATCCTTTTAATCAAATAAAAGACACACCGATCATTGATTCAATACATATTTTTTGGGGCCTATATGATCAAGAAAATGTTTTTAAGATATTTATGCAAAGTGAAGATTTAAAAACTAACTGGATAAAACATGGAGGAGACGATGAAAAAATTGTTTTAGGTTTAAATCCAATTGACGATAAAAAAGAATATGAAAAAGATTTGAGAAAAAAATTTAAACTGGAAGATAAGTTTATTTTTGGAATGCATCAAAGAGAAGACGATTTTATATATTCTGATGTTCCTTTAAATTGTTATTCCAAGATAGAAAATAAAAATACTGCTTTTTTAATTATGGGAGGGTCAAAAAAATACACAGAACAAGCAAGAGCTTTAAACTTAACAAATTTCTATCAAATGAATTTTGATTTTGATAAAAATTCAGAAGAAATTTTTCTTAATACTTTAGATGTGTTTGCCCACGTTAGAAAAGATGGTGAGACCTTTGGATTGGCTATAGCTGAAGGAATGAGGAATTCTTTACCAATTGTTAGCCATAGGAACGTCTATAACAATGGGCATATTGAAACAGTTGGGAATGCTGGAAAAGTAGTAGGAAGTCATAGAATGTATATTGTAGAACTTTTTAAATTAATGAAGTTTAAGAGATATTACTCTTATAGAAAGAAAAACAGCAGAAGACTATATCTAAAGAAATTTTTAGCAGGCAAGGTAATTAAAGAAATTGAAAATATATATTTTCAAGCCTTATCGTAAATTCTTCACTTTTCCTAATCTCATATTTATTTTTGGTAAAATCATTAGATGGACACTCTGAACAAGTTAAATATTGATATTTATGCAGATGGAAGTTCTCTTGAAAACATAATAGATTTAAAAAAAGAAAAATACATAAAAGGCTTTACAACAAACCCATCATTAATGAAGCAAATAGGAGTGGTTGATTACGAAGATCATTGCAAGAAAATATTAAAGGAAGTTACAGTTGACCCAGTTTCTATAGAAATATTTACCGATGATTTTAATGAAATGATAAAGCAAGCTGAATATATTTCATCATGGGGTGAAAATGTAAATATTAAAATTCCAATTACAAATTCATTCGGAGAGAGCAGTAAGAGTGTGATTGAAAATTTAGTCAAAAAAAATATTAAGCTAAATATAACTGCTATTTTTACAATAAAACAAATAGAAGAAATACTAGAGGTTGTTGAGGGATTAGATTTTTGTATACTTTCATATTTTGCAGGAAGAGTAGCAGATACGGGAATTGACCCTGAAATAGAATTAATAAAAATAAAAGAATATTTATCAAATGAGAACGCATCTTCACTACTTCTTTGGGCTTCATCTAGGGAACTTCTCAATATATTTCAAGCTGAGAGATCAGGATGTGACATAATTACTGTTTCTCACGAATTACTTAGTAAGATTGACTTAATAAATAAAAATCTTGATGATTTTTCATTAGATACTGTAAAGATGTTTAGAGACGATGCTTTGAAAGCTGGATTTAAATTATGAGTGAAAGTTTTGAACAATTATTTTTTAACCAATTAAAAGACATAGTTGATTCTATAAATTTAGATGAAATAAATGAAACTGTAAAACAAATAAAAGAGATAAAAGAAAAAAATGGGAGGATTTTTTTTGCAGGTTCAGGAGGAGGAGCAGGGCATTCATCTCATGCAGCTTGTGACTTTAGAAAGTTACTAGATATTGAGTGCTACTCGATAACTGATAATGTATCTGAACTTACAGCAAGAATCAATGATGATGGTTGGGAAACTTCATATAGTAATTTCCTAGCTGTTTCAAAATTTAATGAAAATGATTGTGTTTTTATCTTTTCGGTTGGAGGGGGTTCTGAAAACCCTCCAATAAGTTCCCAATTAATTAATGTTGCAAAATATGCAAAATCAAGAGGAGGAAAGGTTTTATCAATTGTTGGAAGAGATGGAGGAGAAGTAAAAAATTTATCGATGCCAGGGATATTAATTCCAAATCTTGATCCAAAATATGTAACAGCTCACACAGAGGGATTGCAAGCTTACTTATGGCATATGATTGTTTCTCATCCAGATTTAAATCCAAATACTCCTAAATGGGAAGGGACCAGCCCTTAATTGATAATTACTAGAGCTCCATTAAGGGTTACCTTAGGAGGAGGAGGGACCGATATACCATTTTTCTCAAGAACATATGGTGCAAATTTTACTACTGCAGCTATTAATCAACATGTTTATATTTCAATAAATAGAATTATTACAAATAAAATAATTTTAAAATATTCAAAATCTGAAAAAGTAGACAATGTAAATGAAATTAAGCATCCAATCATTAGAGAAGCTTTAAAAGAGTTTAATATATCAAATAATATTGAAATTGGTTCATTTGCAGACATTAGATCTGGTACTGGACTGGGTTCTTCAGGAGCATTTACGAATGCTCTTTTATATGGCTTATCTAAATTTTCTAATAAAAACTATAGTAAAAAAGACATTGCCAAGCTTGCTTCTTATATTGAAATAGATATATTAAAGGAACCAGTTGGTGTTCAAGATACTTACTCAACGGCACTTGGGGGAATTAGATACTTCAGAGTCACTAAAAATGACAGTGTCATAAGTACTAATCTATTAAAAAACAATAAATTACTGACAGGATTTTTTAAAAATGCTCTACTTATAAACACAGGAGTAACTAGATCAGCAAGTACAGAATTAGAAGATACAATAATGAGTAAGAAGAACTCAAAGCCTGTTACTAAGAACTTGATTAATTCAAAAGAGATTGGAATAAAATCCTTTGAATTATTATGTAAAAATGAAATAGAAAATTATTACAAATTAATTGATGACCAATGGATGGTAAAACTAGAAAGATCTCCTTCGAGATTTCATAAAAAAATTGATGGCTTAATAAATGAAATGAAAAATCATGGATGTATTGCTGCTAAATTAATTGGAGCTGGTGGCGGAGGGTATATACTCGCATTTGTTAAAAACAAAGCAAAAATCAAAAAGTATTTGAGAGTTAATAAACTAGATTATTTTGATATAGATATTGATAATGAAGGCCTAATATATTTTGACCTCTAAAACAGATTTTCCATTAGTTATTTTAGCTGGGGGGCAAGGCTCCAGGTTAAAAAAAATTCATAGTGATTTACCTAAAATTCTAAAACCGATTGGAGAAAAAGTATTCTTAGATTATTTTCTAGAAAATTTGTTTAGGTTAGGATTTAAGAACTTAATTTTTATAATACAAGATGATAATCAAAAAATTTATGAATCACTAATTGCAAAGAATAATGAAAGGTTTTTCATCGATATATTCTCTGATGGCAAAAACAAACTGGGTACAGCTGGAGCAATAGTTAATAATTTAGAATTACTACCACAGTATTTTTGTATAACTTATGGCGACACTCTTTTGAATATAGATATTGAATCTATGGAAAATAAATTTATTAATTCAGATAAAGATATATTAATTTCTGTATTAGAAAGCAAGGATTTAAACCATATGCCAAATTTATTAATTAAAGATAAAATCGAGGCTTATTCTAAAGTTGATAATGAGGGCTTTAATTTTATTGAATATGGCTTAATGCTAGCTAATAAAAAAGTCTTCTCAGAATATAAAAAAAAGGAAAACATAGATCTTAAAAATATTTTTGAAAACACTATAAATATGGAAACAATTAATTACCAAGAAACTAAAAGCAGGTTTTATGAAATAGGTAGTTTGGATTCATATGCAGAACTAAATGAGGAACTTAAGAAAATTAATTCAATACATGAACTCTGGAATGAATAAAGCGCTTTTTTTAGACAGAGATGGTGTAATTAATGAAGTAGTATTTCGCAACGGTGAACCATCCTCACCAAGAAAGATTGAAGAATTCATAGTAGAACAAAGTACAATCAACATAATTAATGAATGCTCAAAAGAATATTTAATATTTATTGTATCTAATCAGCCCGACGTTAAAAGAGGGAAAATTGATATTAAAGAACTTATAAAAATGAATAATTATTTATATAAAAATATGAATATAAAAGATATTATTAACGAGACAGAAGACAATAAAAAATTAAAGAAACCCAATCCAGATATGATATTAAAGCTATGTAAAGAGCATAATGTTGATAAAAAAAGTTCTTTTATAGTTGGTGATAGATGGGTTGATATACTTGCTGGTAAAAATTCAGGGATTCAGACTATTTTGTTAGAAAAAGAGTATTCAAACAATCAGACCTCTTCAGGCAAACCTCCTGACGATTTATATCCAGACAAAATAATAAAAAGTTTAGATGAGTTGGCTGAAATAATTTAATATATATTATTCCAATAGTCTGGGTTTTTAATAATAAGTCTAAGTTAAAATTCAATTAAGACATTGATAAAAAAAAGAACGCAATTATGATTTTAAAATTTATAAAGATGCTTATTCCTATAAGTGTTAAAAAATATATAAAATTTCAAATTAAACAATATAAAGATATTTCCTATGAAAAGTATATGAAATATACAGATTCATATTATTCAAAATTTATTGAGACTGATAGTTTGAATTATGAAATATTAGTAAATGGTGTTTATGAAATAAAAAATGTTCCAGGAATTGTTTGCGAAATAGGAACAAGGCGCGGAGGCAGTGCCAAATGGATTATTGATTCATTAGTAGGGAATGACGATTTAGACAGAACGTTTATAACGATTGATCCTTATGGAAATATTGAATATAACCACGGAGATGGAGATGTCGGTCCCAAAAAATCAGTTGTAGATTACACAAATAAAATGAGAAATGAAACAATTCCATATCTTTATACCTACGCATTAGATAAATTAAATAATTTTATCTTTTTTAACTTAGAAGATACTGAATTTTTTGAACGTTACAAAGATGGTATCCCCGTTTACTCAGATGAAAAAGGGAAGAAATTAGTAAACGAATATTCTTTAGTTTTTTTTGATGGCCCACATGATTATGACAGTGTGTACAAAGAAGTCGTATTTTTCAACGAGAGAACTCCAATAGGTGCTATTTATGTTTTTGATGATGTATCCGATAACTATAACCATAATCTCTTAGAAAATGAAATATTGCTAAATTTTGGGTGGACCATGCTTGAAACTTCAGATAGAAAAATATCATATAAAAAAACTGGGATATAAATTATTAATTTAATTTTAAAAATGATTCTATACAATAAAAGATAAATGAAGATTAGACTTAATTTAATGAACAAAATCAAAAAAAATATAAAAGATATTGTTTATATATCAAGAATTACAAAAGTTACAAAAAAGAAAATAAGGATATTATTTTCTGTTTTCCTTTCAAATACAACAGTATTTATAGATATATTAATAATTTTATTATTTGCGAGTTTAATAACTGGAGAAACATCAGAAATATTATTAGTTCAATTTTTTATTGAAAATATATATTTTTTACCAGTATTTGTTCTATTAAGATTTTTTACTAATTTTATAGAAAAAGCTAACATTTTCTCCCTTGGCCTACAAGTAGAAAAAAACTTAAGAGTTTATTTAATCAAAGAAGTATATAAAAAAGGAAACTATTCAATTGCAGATGCAACATTCTATATAAATAGCTTAAGTGGTCATGTGGGATATTTTTATAGTGCATTAACTTCTTTTTTGAATAGTTGTGTGCAGCTTTTAGTATATGGATCATTTTTAATATTTACTGATTTAAAGACAATCTCTGCTTTTGCAGCTGGAGGTTTGGTCTTATTTTTCCCAACAAGAATTTTATTAAGATTAGGTAGAAAATATATGCATGAGGCCTGGCTGAATGCTCAACAGACGGGAAGAGATATTGAGAGGGTAGTTCAAAACATTTTTCTTATAAAAATTTTAGGTACAAGCGAATATGAAATAAATGAATATGATAAAACAACAACAAAACTCCAATCTTCTCAATTAAAGAATCAAATATATGGAACAATTAATTCATTGATACCAAATTTTATTACAGTTTTTACAATTTCTGTTCTTATAGTATTTTTTGATATATTAAAATCTTTAACCTTAGAGTTTCTAGGAATTACATTAAGGCTCGTACAAACAATTGGTTCTTTAAATACTTCAATGAATATGATGATTAATTCTCATGTTCACTTAACAAAATTTATCGAGCTTGAAAATAATAAACTTATTGAAAGAGAGGGATATTACGAGCTTGATCAAAAATTAAAAAATTCAGTAGAAATAAAGAATTTAAATTTTAAATATTACGGTTCCGATGAATATATCTTTGAAAACCTCAATTTACAAATACCAAAATCTCAACACACTGTCTTGACAGGTCCAAATGGTTCAGGAAAAAGTACCCTATTAGGCTTAATTTCAAAAGTATTTTATCCACAAGAAGGATTTATTAAAATTAATTCAAATGAAATAGGGTATGTGGGAGTAACCCCACTAATTTTGAATGCCACTCTTAGGGAAAATTTCCTATATGGTAATAAAAATCAGATAAAAGATAATAAAATACTTGAGCTAGTTGATGAGTTTGAACTTTTTAATTCAGATGAGAAAACTTTAGATACTGTTGTTGATAGTAAATCATTATCATCTGGTCAAATGCAAAAGATAGCTTTTATAAGATCTTTATTGGCAGACGCAAAACTTCTTCTATTAGACGAATCTACTTCAAATCTTGACTTTAAAACCAAAGAGTTAATATTCAAAATTTTATCTAATAAAAAAATAACCATTATTAATTCAACACACAATTATGAAGATTTTCATTTTGATAATCATTTAAGAATAATTTATGAAGAAAATAAGAGAATTATTAAGTCAATTTGATTAGCTCTTTGTAAATTCCATATTCTTTATTTCTAATTACGGAAATTAAATTGTTTAAAGAAATTGTTTCATATGCCCTATTGATAATTTTTTCCCTTTTGCTCTCATTACTTAAGTAATAATTAATGAGATTTTCAATTTCTTTGTATTCATAAAATAAAATTCCATTTTCTTTATGAGTAATTATTTCTTCAATATTTTTATTTCCATAAGCAATAACTAATGTGCCTGCAGACATTGCTTCCAGAACAACTTTCGGATTTCCTTCAAATGTAGAGGTAAGTACAAAAATTTTATATTTTGTATAGAAATCTAATAATTCTAAGTGAGGAATTTTTTCTATAATTTTTAAGTTAGTATTGCATTTATTGGAAAGTTCCAATAAATTTTTCTTAAGTGATCCATTTCCAACAATATCTAGTTGAATTTCTGAGTTAGTTAAAGAAAATATTAATTCTTCATAGTTTTTCTGTTTTTCAAGTCTTCCAATAGATAAAACTTTATTGTTATATCTATTTTTAATATTTGTTTTCCTCGTATTTTTTACCCAATTTGGAACTACTTCAATATTTTTTGTATAAAGAAATTTATCCTTTAAGTATTTTTTATCTTCATTAGATGTAACAATGTAAATATTTGAAAATATTAAAGCAAATTGTGTTAAGCAAAAATTAAATATACGAATCACAATTGGCTTCTTTTCTTTTACTGAAAATTCAAAGAGGTTATAACCTGTTCTTATAATTAAAGGTATTTTCAAAATGAATTTAAGAACAATAGCTACCCATGAACCATTAAGTTGGTTTGTCTTGATTAAATCTGGGTTTTTAATATCTTTATATAATTTAAATGGGACAAAAAGAGTTTTAATAAAGTTTATAAATTTAAATTTACTTTTACTTGTGTATTTATATATTGGTAATATTTTTAAATTATTAATTTTATTTTTAAAGACTTCATCTTCTTCATCACCAAAAGTAACAAAAGTAAAAGTAACCCCATTTATTTTTTCTAGTTCTTTATATAACTCAAGCTCTCTATCAATTAATCCTGATTCAGACCATTTCTTTAGAGAAATACCATAAGTAAAAATAAGAATAACGTTCATTGCGTTAATATTAACTTAATAGCAACTTTGATTTAATGAAAAAAATATTAGTAATTCATAACAGATACAGAATATTAGGCGGCGAAGATATAGCTGTTGAGAATGAAGTAAATATTTTAAGTAAGCATTTTGATGTCAAAACATTATATTTTAACAACAACATCGATAGTTATTTCAAACAGATTATTGCGTTTTTAACTAATAAAAATAAAAAAAGCATGGATCAGCTATCAGCAATAGTTTCAGAATTCAAGCCTGATGTCGCTTACGTTCACAATACATGGTTTAAAGCATCACTTGGGATTTTTGATGTTTTAAGTAAAAACAATGTGAAAACTTTATTAAAGCTTCATAATTTTAGATACGATTGTACAAGATTTTACTTAAGTAAAAATCATCTAAATAAAAATGAACCCTGCCCAAAGTGTGGTTTAGATAGAAAGTCTACAGGAATAATAAATAATTATTTTAGTGAATCATTCTTAAAAACCTTATTTGTTTTGAGGTATGGAAAAAAATATTTTCAACTACTAGAAAAAAGTAATATTAAATTATTAGTGCTAACAAGTTTTCATAAAGAATTTTTATTAAGTCTTGGTATTACTAAAAGAAGAATTAAAGTATTTCCGAATTATTTAGATATAAGTGAAAATAAAAATACTGATATAGAAGAAGACTACATTGTTTATGCGGGGAGGGTGTCGAAGGAAAAAGGCCTTCCAGAATTATTAAAAACTTTTGTTGATTCAGATACCTCTATAAAAAGGATTAAGATTATAGGAGAAGGCCCTCTATTGAAATCACTAAAAAAGGAATATGAGAAGAATACTAATATTGAATTTATTGGCATATTATCAAACAGCGATGTTCATCAAATCATTTATAATTCAAAAGCAGTAATTACAGCTACAAAATTATTCGAAGGCCAACCAACTCTTTTATGTGAAGCATCTTTCTTAGGTGTTCCATCGATTTTTCCAAAATTTGGTGGAATAAGTGAATTTTTTCCAAAAACAACAGATTTTTCTTTCGAGCAGTTTAATTATAATGATTTAGTTAATAAAGTTAATCTCTTAGATGATGAAAAGTTAGTAAAACAAGAGGGTTTAAATAATCAAGAGTTTATCAAAGATTACTTAAATGAAGCCAAATTAATAAACACTTTTCAAGAAATTATAAATGAATAAAAAAGAACCTTTAGTGTCAGTAATAGTTAGTGCTTACAATGCGGAAGAGACGATCAAAGACTCAATAGAAAGTATAATTTTACAAAAATATAAAAATATAGAAATTCACGTAGTCAATGACGGCTCAGAAGATGATACTGAAAAAATTTTGGATGGATTAAAAAAAGAAAACAATATTTATGTTTATAAAAATAAAATAAACCTAGGCCTTACAAAATCTCTTAATTTCTTAATAAACCAAACAAAGGGGAGTTTAATAGCAAGACATGATGCAGATGATATAAGCCTCCCAAACAGAATAGAAAAGCAGGTTGAACATATGGAAAAATTTAATTTAGACTTTTGTTCTAGCAGAGCTTACATAATGGGAACAAAAAGAAATATTCCAAATTTGTCTTACTATCTTCCAAAAAAATTTGTTTTAAGATTTAAAAACCCTTTTATCCACGGGACACTAATTATTAAAAAAGAAACATTATTAGAACATGGTCTTTATGACGAAAATTTTTACTATGCGCAAGATTACAAATTAATGATAGATTTACTAGACTCTGGGTGTAAATATAAATTTATTAAAGAAAATCTTTATGAATTAAATTACTTCAATAATATTTCAATTAATTTTAAGGAAGAACAAAAATATTATGCAAAATGTGCAAGGAAAAGAATTATTCCATCTTAGAAAGTTTGTAATTAATACATTTTAAAATAAGGTCTTCAAACGAAGTTTGAATGCCCCAACCAAGGTCTTCTTTAATTTTTATTGGGTTTGATATAATTTTTAGAGGATCCCCTTTTCTCAATAACTTTTCATTAATAATTACGTAATTTTCAAAATTTAAATCAAAATAGCTAAAGATAGTATCAACCAGTTCCTTTATTGAATGCCCTTTCCCAGAACCAATAACATAATCGTCTCCATTTTTTTCCTCCGTAATTAATGAAATTGCTTCAACTACATCTTTTGCATAACTCCAATCTCTTTTTATATCTAAACTCCCAATAATTAATTCTTTTTCTTTCCCATGTTTTATATTTATAGCAGCATTAATTATTTTCATAAATAAATAATCATCATCTCTGAATTCGGATTCATGATTAAACATGATTCCAGAATTTATATTCCAATCGAACTTTGCTCTCAAATCATTTAAATAAATATGCACATCATATTTAGCTTTAGCATATGGTGAAATTGGTCCAAAGCTTGAAGTTTCATCAAGAACCTCATTACTTTCCTTGAACATTTCAGAACTAGACGCTTGAAAAAAATTACAGAAATTATTTTGCTCTACGCATGCGTTAATCAAGTTATCAAAAATAGTTTTAATGTTTGATATTGTTTTTTCTGGATTTTTGTAGGAGTTATAGACTGAACTTGGCCCTGAAAGATTAAAAATATAATCTGGTTCTATATCTTTAATATATTGATTAATTTCTTTTTGATTTAATAGGTTTACATTTGAGATATGTAAATTATTCAAATTTAAATCAGAGTTAATATAGCCTAAATCGTTATAAAATTTATCCAATTTCTTAAGTCGTGAAACACCATAAATTTCCTGATTGCTTCCTTTTTTAAGAAGATGATTAGTCAAAAATAGACCATCTTGTCCTGTTATTCCTGTTATTAAATTTTTCACTTTTCTTTACTTAACTACTTTAGATTATAAAGAACTTTAAACATTTTAAAATTACTATGAACATCAATTTTTTTTTAAATTACAATTTAATTACTACAAAGAAATCTATGAAAATATATTTAAATTCAGCTAAGGAAAATTGGATCGTAGACAGAATAAGATCTGAATGGTACAGCTTTAATAGAGACATTAGTACACGGTTTGCCAGCAGAGCAGACATTATATGGATAGTTTCACCATGGACATGGGAGAGAATAAACACTAAACAATTAGAAAAGAAAAAAGTTTTATGTTCGATTTATCACATAGATGAAGACAAATTTGGGAAAGAGGAGTTAAAAAGTTTTAGGATAAGAGATGAATATGTAAATAAATATCATGTAATATCAGAAAAAACAAAAAATCAAATACAGCATTTAACTGAAAAAGAGATTATTGTTTCTCCTTTTTGGGTTAATAAAGATATCTTTTATGAAATTAATGATAAAGATAATTTAAGGTCTCTATTTAACATTGACAAAGAAGCTTTTCTAATTGGTTCTTTTCAGAGAGATACCGAAGGAGAGGATTTAGTATCTCCAAAGCTATCAAAAGGCCCAGATAGGTTGATTGAAATTATTAAATATTATCAAGAAACAAGACACAATGTAAAAGTATTGTTAACAGGGAAAAGAAGAGCTTATTTGATTGATAATTTAAACAAGCTACAGGTTCCTTTTTACTATTTTGAAATGGTTAGTTTTGAAGATTTAAACAAACTTTATAATTCTTTGGATTTATATATTGTCTCTTCAAGATTTGAAGGAGGGCCCCAAGCAATTTTAGAATGCGCCATTACAAAAACACCAATTATATCAACTGATGTAGGGGTAGCTAGCGAAATACTTTCAAAAGAGTCAATTTTTGAAATGAACACCTATCAAGATGCAAAACCAAATAAAGAAATTGCGTTTCAGAAAGTTCAAGAATTTATTACTCCCCAAGGTCTTAAAATATTTAATGAGATATTACGAGAAATTTATGAAAGTTAGTATAGGAACAAACATAAAAGAAGGCCCATGGGGTGGTGGGAATCTATTTGCTGTTAATTTAAAAAAATATCTTGAAGGTAAAGGACACACAGTAATTAACAACTTAGCAGACGATGACATTGATTTAATATTAATTACTGAACCACGCAAAACATCAGAGTCTTCGGCCTATACCCATGTAGATGTATTAGATTATCTTTCATATGTAAATCGTGAAACTTTGGTCGTTCATAGGTTTAATGAATGTGATGAAAGAAAAAAAACCAATTATGTAAATAAATATTTAATGAATGCAAATAAAATTGCTGATCATACAATTTTTGTAAGCAAGTGGTTAAAAAATTTATATGAAAAACAAGGATTAAATAGAAGTAATGTCAGCGTTATATATGCAGGAGCTGATAAAAATATATTTAATAACAAAAATTTTCAACCTTGGACGCAAGGCGAATTGATAAAAGTGGTAACTCATCATTGGGGATCTAACTGGAATAAAGGTTTTGAAATTTATTTATTGCTAGATGAATTAATTGGATTACCAAAGTGGAAAAATAAAATATCTTTTACATATATTGGCAATATTCCAAAAAATCTTGAATTTAAGAATACAACTGTGATTAAACCACTATCTGGAAACAAATTAGCAGCAGAAATTAAAAAAAATAATCTATATTTAACTGGATCATTAAACGAACCATCTGGCAATCATCATATAGAAGCTGGACAATGTGGTCTGCCAATTCTTTATGTAAATAGTGGAGGTATTCCAGAGTATTGTAATAATTTTGGAACAATGTTTAATAATGCGGCTGATTTTGAAATGAAATTACTTGAATCGATAGAAGCTTATCCTAAAACTTTATTAAGAATGAAAGAGTATCCTTATAGTTCTGACTTAATGTGTAATGAGTATTTGGAGTTATTTGAAAAAATGATAAAACAAAAAGTGGAATATATAAAAAATAGAAGACTTGTTTATAATAAATCATTATTTAGAAGACTGTATTTTAATAAAACAAGAAAAAGAAAAAGTATTTCTAATTTATAATTAGACGTTCTACTTTTTTATGAAAAACGTCTAAATCATAGTTTTTTTTCATTGTTTCAATGCCATTAGAGGCTACCTTAAGCAACTTATCAGGAGAATTTAAAAGTTCCACTATTCTCTGTGACCAGTCTGTTAAATTATTCGAATCCATAAAAAAAATATTTTCTTCGTCTTTAAATACTTCTGGATCCCAGAACCCATCTGTTTTAGTAATTAAAACAGGGGTTCCACATGCAATTGACTGTAAAGCAACACTTTGTCCAGATGGTTGAAGAGTATTTTTAATTGGAAGAATTGTTAAAGATGCTGATTTATATAAATCATGAATGAATGTATCACTATATTTTGACGAATCCCAACTACCATTAAAATATTCAACATTTTTATTAACGGAATTATTTGCAGCCTTTCTTGATACAATTTTAAAATTATATTCAGTTAATTTATTAGTTAATCTATCCAAAAATTCATAATCTCTCATTCCATCATTACCAATAAATAAAATTTCTGAAGTCGGAGCAGTAACTTTTTTGGGTTTCCAGAATTCTAAATCTACAGAAAATGGTAATAACTCAAATTTATGTTTAAAATTTTTATACTTATTAGTGGCAAAGTCAAATTCTCCCTTACCTAAAAAAATTAATTTTTTAGAAGATAAAATTAAAATATAAATAAATATATTTCTAAAAAAAGATTTAATTTTATATTTCATTTGTTTTCCAAACAAACCCATAATAAAAACATGAGCATTAACTTTTTTACGAATTTTTACTATTAATAGAAGTGGTAAAATTGTAAATGCGGTTTTTTGATTTGTTAAAATTAACTCATCTGTATTTTTAAGTAACTTGTAGTTCTCTTTGTTTACTAATAAGTTTCCGTATATTGGAAGATCAGAAAGTTTATTTAATAACTTATATAGAGGAGTAAATATAGAACTATTGTCTTTAAACTCAATTAACTTTGTGTCGTAATTATTATTAAAATAATCAAAACCGTAAAAAAACTCTTTTGCAAATTTTTCCTGATTATTTAATAGTCTTTTTTTCCTTCCAGAAATAAATACGTACGTTATTTTTTTATTTTCCACTGACTTAATATTATTATTGAAAAATTAAAAGTATTAAGATTTATAATATATTATTCCTTATGAACATGAAAATATTAAGAAACATAAAATTTTTGTCCTTCTGTTTTTTGGTCACCCTTTTTCTGGGTAGTATTTCTTTTGATAGAAGTTTTGTAGGTTTATCATTCAAAGGTTTTCGACTAGGTGAGTTAATAATGGCTATGATGTTTGTCTCTTCTTTGGGAATATGTTTATTAAATAAGAAACTCATTAGCAGATTAAGACTAGAAGATTTCACACCCACTATAAATCTATTCAGACTTATTCTTATTTCATTTGTTATTAGTATCGTATATTTTAAAACAAGCTTTTTTTCTACATATACTTACAAGACAAGTTCCTATATATGGATTGCTTCAAGTTTCTTTATTTTCTATTTCTTGTCACCTTATTTACAAGAGTATAAAAAATATGTTCGATTTTTGTCATTATGCTTACTTATTTTGCCAGTAATTCACTATTTTTTTTCAACTGGTTATTATCCAAATTTTATAATGGATATTTTTATAAAATATTCTGATAAGTTTAACTTTACGAAAGCTTCAGATATAATGATTTCTTTAATTATATGTAATCTCTTATATAGACTTACAGAAAAAAATAAAGACTACTCACTCTTTTATTTTGGATTTTCTATACCACTGTTACTTCCATTGCTCTTAGAAATGAGTAGAGGGTCTTTTATTGCTGCTCTTGCATTTTTTATTTTTATTCTCATTTATGACGCTAAATATTTATTAAAAAATAAGAGAAGCTTAATAATTTTTATTCTTATTTCTTTTTCCGTTTTCATTTTCTCAACCTATAGAATTGGTGGTGTAAACTTTGATTTTTCCCAAGAAGAAAATGTAATTATTGATACTTCAATTTCAGGAAATATTGCAAAAATTGCTAAAAAAAATGAAACAAGAAAAGCATTCTTTTCATTTTATATTGAAGATGGACGAATTGTTTCTCATGACAATACAACTAATTGGAGGCTAGATATTTGGCAGGATGTTGTTGATGATCTTGACTCAAAAGATTCTATTTTTAAAGGCTATGGTTATAACGAAATTATTCCTGTTATGACAGACCCTTCAGCGCCAGGAAGGCTGGGTAGAGATGGTTTGAACGAACATGTTCATAGTTATATATTTAATATTCTTGCAAGAGGAGGCATTCTTCAGTTAATTATATTCATAGCTTTTCATTTTTCTTTTTTGCTAATTTGGTATAAAAAATTTAACAATTTTCAAATCCTTTTATTTATGGTTCCAATTTTTATTAATTCAATAACAGATATGAACATGGAAGGAGTTCAATTTCCTTTTCTTTACTATTCTTTTTTAGCAATTTTCTTTAATTTGTCTGAATATGAAAAAAATAAATCATATTTTTAATTATTTCGAAGATATAATAGCTTAATATGTCAATAGCATTTATAACAGGCATAACCGGTCAAGATGGATATTATCTTTCTAAACTATTGCTTGAAAAAGGTTATGAAGTTCACGGTACAGTAAGAAGGTCCTCATCATTTAATACCTCTAGAATAGAACCCCTAATTGCACAATATGGCAAAGAGGGCATGCTTAACTTACATTATTCTGACTTATTAGATTCAACATCTTTAAATACATTGATTGGAACAATTAAACCAGATGAAATATACAACTTGGCTGCTCAGTCACATGTTGCTGTTTCGTTTGAGAATCCTGTATTTACATCACAAACTGGGACCCTAGGGTCAATTGCTTTGCTTGAATCTATTAGAAAAAGCGAGAAAAGCATAAAATTTTACCAAGCTTCGTCTTCAGAAATGTATGGTGGAGAATCAAACAAAAAGCTGAATGAGGATTCTTTATTTGACCCTAAAAGCCCGTACGCTGCTTCAAAAGTATTTGCTCATAACATAACAAAAATATACAGAGATTCGTATAATCTTTTTTGTGTAAATGGAATATTGTTCAATCATGAATCACCTCATAGAGGCGAAACTTTTGTAACTAGAAAAATATCTAGAGCTGTGGGAAGGATAAGTGTTGGAATTCAATCTAAGTTAACCTTAGGAAATCTAGAAGCTTCTAGAGACTGGGGATTTGCAGGAGATTATGTAAAAGGGATGTGGATGATGATGCAACACGACAAACCTGATGATTGGGTTTTAGCGACAGGAAATTCCTATACTGTTGAAGAGTTTGCTAAAGAAGCCTTTGAGGTCGTTAACTTGAACTGGTCAGATTATGTTGAGTCTTCAGAAAAATACTTTAGGCCAAATGAAGTCGATTTTTTACTTGGGGATTCAAGTAAGGCAAAAAAATATCTTGGTTGGGAGCCAGAAACATCATTTAAAGACTTAGTAAAATTAATGGTTGAAAATGATGTTCAACTAGCCAAAAGAGAAGCAGTTCTAATTAATGAAGGGTTATTAGACCCCACTTGGGAGCATTCAAAAAATTAATTTAAGAAATGTTGTCCAAATACCATGAATAAGTTTTTCTTAAACCATCTTTAAGGTTTACTTTATGAGACCAACCAATTTTATTAATTTTTGAAGAGTCTAATAATTTTCTTGGGTTTCCATCTGGTTTTGAATTATCAAATTCTATCTCCCCTTTATAATCAATAATTTTTGATATTTCTATGGCCAAGTCCTTTATAGATATCTCTTCACCACTTCCAATATTTAAAAGATCTTCTTGAATGTTTTCCAAAATTAAAAATTCAATTGCATTTGCTAAATCATCAACGTAGAGAAACTCCCTTAATGGTTTTCCAGATCCCCATATTTTAAATTTTTTATCTTTATTAATTTTTGCTTGATGCATTCGATGGATTAGTCCAGGAATTACATGGCTATCATTTTCTGAAAAATTGTCATTAGGACCATAAAGATTAGTTGGCATCAAATTTAATATGTCATGGTTGTATTGAAGATTCATAGACCTACCGATTTCTATTGCAGAGATTTTTGCCATTGCATAGGGTGAGTTAGTTGGTTCCAATTCTCCTTTCATAAAGCTATCCTCGCTTATTGGATTTTTTGCATTCAGAGGGTATATACAGCTACTGCCTAGATTAATAATTTTGATATTTTTATAGTCAATACACGACTCAAGAATATTTAAGTTAATCTTTAAGTTTTCAATTATAAATTCAGTTCTGTATGTGTTGTTTGCCATAATTCCACCAACTTTTGCAGCGGCATTTATCAAACAATCTGGTTTAATCTCATCGATAGTATTTTTTGTTGATTTAAAAGAAAATAAATCTGTATCCTCTCTTGTCGACGCAACAACTTCAGTAAAATTATTTGAGTTATTTAATTTTCTAATGAGAGAAGAGCCTACTAGTCCACCACTCCCAAATACAAGTACTTTAATATCACACCTCTATAAATTCTATTCTAAGAAAATTAGTAAATTAATATTAGAAAAAAAAAGATTTGATATGAAATATAATCCTTGTATGGAAGAAAATTGGGAAATTAATTTAAAAGTAAATATTGAAAAATTTCTCATAAATCTCCAAGATAATGAAAATTTTTATATCTTTAACCCAGTAATGCTTGGGAATACCAAACACGGAAGGAATCTTGGCTTAGGATTTAGCTGTTATGCTCTGAAGTGTTTCCACATGTTAGGTTTGTGGGACAATTTAGATAAAAAAGAGAAAGATAGTTGGGTCGAGTATATTAACTCATTTCAAAAAAATATTAACCATCTACCCGAAGGTTCGTTTGTTGATAAGGAAGTAGAAAATTTTTATAATTCTTTAACTAGTAAATTAGCGATTAAAAACATTTTAAAACATCTTCTTAATGTTGTTAGCAATAAAAAAAGACCAACCAATAGGCAGAAATATTTAGAAACTATCAGGGCAGAAAGCAAACAGGCAATAGCTACTCTGAATGAAGTAGGTTATGTAAATAATAAAAAATATTTAGAATTTCCACGGACAGAAGTTGAGATAAACACTTTTTTGGATGATTTAAATTGGGACACTCCTTGGACAGCAGGAGCGCAGTTCTCAGCTCTATGTGTATTCTCTGCTACTCAACTCGAAGAACGAGAAAGAGACAAGAATATAAAATATCTTTATTCTTATTTAGATAATGTAGTTAATGAAAAGAGTGGTTTTTATCATATAAACGAAAGAATTAAAGATAGAGAGCTTATAAATGGTGCAATGAAGGTCATTACAGGACTCGACTGGATAAATAAACCAATTCATTATCCAGAAAAACTAATTGATTTTTGTTTAAATAGTGATCCTAGTCCTGAAGGTTGTGATATTGTTGATACGGTTTACGTTCTTTTTAAATGTTTCAATCAATCTGATTATAAAAAAGACGAAATAAATAGCTACTTTAATAATGTAAAAACAATTATTTCCCAACATTTTGACAGTAAACATAAATCATTCTCATACTATAGAGACAAAAGCCAAGACTTTTATTATGGCTTAAAGATAACTGAAGGACAAAATGAGCCAGATATTCATGGTACAACTTTACTATTATGGGCATTAAGCATGATTTACAGTTTTCAGGGCAATAAAGATTATAAAATTATAAAACCATAACAGAATGGATTTTAAGTCAATTAAAGTAATTGTTATATGATAAATTTTTTGTTATGTTTTGATGAAAACTATAACAAGGTAGCTCATCTTTATTTGCATACACTTTTAAAAAATGTATCTGAAAAAGTAAACATATTTATAATTCATGATGATCCGACAACCTTAGAAGATATTAAAGAAAATATCACTACATATGATAAATTAAATGAATTAAATATATATAAATTCAAAGAAGATTTAAGTAAATTTCCAAACATTTTACATGGACATATCAGTGAAGCCACATATTACCGAATATATATAGACAATTATTTACCTGAAAGCCTTGAGTATATATTTTATGTCGATGCTGATTTGCTATGTTTAAAAGATCCAATTCCCGCACTCAAAAAAGATTTATTGAATCTTAAGAATTCAAAAAATTTTATGTCAGCAAAGACAGAAGTAACAAGAGAAAAACCAAAAGAACCACACTGGGAAAGACTAGGATTACAAGGCTCTAGATATTTCAATGCCGGAGTAAAGTTAATAAAACTTCAAGAATGGAAAAAAGCAAATATGTCAGAAAAACTTGAAACTAAAATGATTTTAGAACACGATAAGCTACTTTACTGGGACCAAGATGTTTTAAATTCTGTGATTGATGACAGATTTGAAGAACTTAATCCTTATTTAAATTTTAATATGAATCTTGCACCTGATAATAACAATATCTCTTTAAATACAAAAGAAGAACAAGAAATTATATTTTTGCATTACACAGGCAGCTTTAAACCATGGACTATAAGAGGAGCATTTAATAAGAAATCAGTATATTATCATGATGCCTATTTTGAGTTTTATGGAATTAAATACTACATAGTAAACACTTGGAGGGTCAGCGCCTTAACTCAACTTCTAAAAGGGATAATCAATCTACAAATAAAGAATCTTCGGCATCCTTTTTCTTTCATTTATTTGAGTATCAAGAGCTTGAAAAACCCAATAGAAAAATGATTCAATCAGAACAAATTATTAATAGTTTTAATTTTGCAAGAAACTCAGATGTTGTATTTAGTGAGATTGTTACGGTTGAACAATTTGAAGAATTAGACATTAAAGACTGTATTGAAATAGAACGTAATTTAAAATATGTTTTTTACAAACTCACTAAATTTGAAATTAATGAAAATAATATAATTTTCTGTAATACAGATACTTTAATAAACTTATTTAAAATCTTAAAAAAAACAAAGGGCTTAAATAATATTAAATTAATCACAAACCAAACAGACACAATGATTACAGAATATTATTATCGTCAAAAGCCTCCTTGTATAAGTGAATGGTATGCAATCAATGCTGATTATGATGCTCATGATTTAATTCCTATTCCATATGGAATAGCTAATAAATATTCACCTAAAAATTTACTAGTAAATGATTTTAAAAGTAATACTTCTGAAATACTTTATGAAAATATGATGTATGTTAACTTTGTAAAAAACACAAATTTCAAAGAGCGAGAGAGTCTTTATGATTATTTTTCAAATAAAGATTGGGCATTAGTTGAGGAACCTAATTTAGAATTATCTGATTACAAGAAAAGATTATCAAAATACAAATTTGTATTATGCCCTTGGGGGAACGGAGTTGATACTCACAGAATATGGGAAACTCTTTATAGTGGGAACATACCTGTTACCAAAAAACATCATACTTTTTCAACATCTGCTGAGCTACCAATATTATTTGTTGAGTCATATAGCGATATTAATTTAGAGTTGTTGAATAATTTTTCAGAAAATATTGATAAAGAAAAGATAAATAAAAATAAATTGAATATAGATACATGGATCGGTGAAATGAAAAAAAAGGAAATTACTGAAAAAAATCCTATTTATTTAAATGAAACAAAATTTAGTACCTTTTTATTTTTATTTACTCATAAAAGTCAGTCAAAAATTCTAAGTAAAATAAAAAAATTTAAATATTACATAAGAAGAATTAAAAAGTTATTTTTAAAGAAATAAATGTTAACTTTTTTCAAACTACGATTGGTTTAGATGAAAAAAAATAAAAATACAATTTACAAAATAAATAAAATTCAAGACAACAGGACGCTCGTTCATCATCATCTTGGGTTAGGAGATAATATAATTTGCAATGGTATTGTGAATTACTTAAGTAAAGAAAAAAAAATTCATTGCTATCTACCCGTAAAAAATCATTATTTAGATATGTTATCTTTTTTGTACTTGGGGAATAAAAACGTCTCTCTCTTTGCAGTTAATAATGAAAGTAGAGAACAAGACATAGAATCATATGCCAGTAAAAATAATTTAGAAATTTTAAGAGTTGGTTTTGAAAAGATAAAAAAGAACAACTTTAATACTTATTTCTATAAACAATTGGGACTTCCTTATGAATATACTTATAAGCACTTTAACCTACCAGAAGATATTAAAAAAAGTGAAAAATTAAAGATTCATCTTTTTGATTATTTTGAAATAAAATCGAAAGACTATATCTTAGTTCATGATGAATCTTCATATGAGAATTACAAACTTAATATTGAAAGTAAAGAAGATATAATATACATAAATAAAGAATCAGATTTATTCAGTAATATTTTCTTGTATAAAGATTTAATTAGAAATGCTTCCGAAATTCATTGTATTAATGGAAGCTTCCTTCATTTGGTTGAAAGAGTTGAAACGAATGCAAAGCTTTACTATCACCATAAAAGAAAAAACAATATGTATTTGTCAGAAAAATGGAAATGGATAACTTATGATTGATAGAATTCTAAACTCTGACAAGATTAAAAGATTAATTTTAAGCATTAAAAATATTCCTTATTTATTTCTGGATTTTTTGCTAATATCTTTTGCCGTTTTTAATAATTTAATTAAGTATAAAAAACTTTATAAGAAAGAAATCCAAATAGTTACTGCAAGTGACAATATATTTTTTGAAAGTTTATGTCAACTAATTCGGAATCTTAAGAAATATGAAGAAGACATTCAAATTATTATTTATGATATAGGCCTAGAAAGAGAGCAAAAATCTAAATTATTAACCGAATTTAAAGATATTAAATACAAAGAATTTAACTTTTCAAATTATCCTGTCTTTATCGGGAAGAGAGATGAATATAAAAAGTTAGGTCATTATGCATGGAAAAGCATAATTATTCATAAGGAATTAACAGAATCAAAAAATCAAATACTTTGGTTTGATACGGGGAATCTAATTACTAAAAAATTAACTTTATTAAGGATAGTACTAACAGCATATGGAATTTTCTCACCTATTAGCAACGGAACAATTAAAGAGTGGACTCATATTGAGACTTTAAAATATTTACAAGTTTCAAAAAGTATTCAAAATAAAAGGAACCTAACAGGGGGAATTATAGGATTTGATTGGAGTAGTCATTATGCTAGAAAAATTGCTGAAGACTGGAAAAAATATTCAACAAAAAAAGAATGCATTGCACCACCAGGTAGTGATAGAGGTAACCATCGACAAGATCAGTCAATCTTTTCTATATTGAAATATAAAGAAAAAAACATTAAAGCAATACCAAAAAATAAAAAACTCTTTGGCTTGAGGGTCAATCAAAATCCTGGAATAAAAATATACTTAAGTGATTCATACAAAAATAAAAAAAGAAAAAATCTTAAAGAAGAATGGTTAAAAGAAAATTTTGAAATTTCAACAAATACTATAAAAGCTTCAAACATAATTTGGATTTTAGACATAGAAGATATAAATAAGATTCCCAAGAAAATATTAAACCAAAATGAAGTAATTCTTATGGTTGATAAAGATTATTTTAATAGCCCAACAAGAGGGCTTACTATTTTTGAAAACAAAAAGGAATATATTGATTACTTTGCTATAAAAAATAATGAAAAAGATTATATATTATCTCAAAGTACCTTTAATAATGAAATGATAATAAGCTATCAAGATTTACCCGAACTTAAAAACAAAATAGTTAGTTTAGTTTCAAATAATTAGGAGTAGTTTTTTCCAGAACCATGAGCTCCATCATAATAAAAAAGAGGAGTGTCAACATAAAGAAGATTTGTACTGTTAAGTAAACTTAACCAACAATCATAATCAGCATTTTTAGGAAGGCCTCTTATTCCACCTATTTTATCGAAAATTGCTTTTTCTACTATTACGCTAGATTTAATAATACAGTTGTGTATATTTAAAAAATTATAATCCCAAACTTCAGGAAATTGTCCAGATTTAAGATAGTTTGTTTTTTTATATTTCTTTTTTAAAATTTTAAAAAAGTGTTCTTGGTTATAAAGGGGATAGTTTTTATTGATATCATATACTCCATTACCAAAAAAGCCTTCAGTTGATGAAAAAATATAATTATTTTCAATCATTTTTTTAATTTGGATTTCTAATTTATTAGGTAGCCATATATCATCATCATCTAAAAAAGCTAAAAATTTTCCATTTGCATTTTCAGAACCTATATTAATTAATGCTTGTCTTGAACCAGGCCAGTCGGGATAGTTCTTCCTTTCTATATCAATTTTTTTTATCTTATTTGAAAAATTATAAGTGTAATATTCCTCTTCATCCGAGTCATCGTTTAATAAAATTATTTCAAAATTATTGTAAGTCTGATTATGCACGCTATCTAAGGCATTGAGTAGATATTCGAATCTATTGTATGAGTGAATAATTACACTAACTAGTGGTTTTGATTCTTGGACCATTATTTTTAATTGTATTTAATTTTTTGCCATTTACTACTAGTTATATTTTTATTATAACTTCTTGCTTTAAACCAAGGATCAGGATATGTAACTATTGAATTTGATTTTTCTGCAAGAAATGCTGCTATAAGTGAAAAAGTACTATTAGCAATTATAAAGTTTTGATTCTGTAACATTAAGGAGAATGTTTCAATTGTATCTTTTGGTGAGTCTGAAGATGCAAAAATATTTTGAGCATTTTTAAAAATTTTTTGATTCTTAGACCAAGCTAGGTCATCCGTAAATACATTAAATTTAAATTTTTTTGTTTTCTCTTTTATATGGTCCATTGCTTTTTCATAATATATTAATGGCAACTCTTCATTAAACTTTAAATAGTCATTTCTTCTAACATGAATCATAGTCATGTCATTGGAATCTTCTTCAAGACCATTTTTTATTATTTCATTATTTTTTAATGACTTAACTAAAAAACCTTTATTTTCTTTTAAATAATTTAAATCTTGCCAATAGCCAATAAAATGATTCTTTTTTAATAAATTTTCTAGTACTAAATTATTATCATTTACAATGGAAAAAGTTTTATTGTTTAAAATTAATCTATTTAAGATTTTAGAATTCCTACCAATTCTCCTAAGTTTATAATTTAGATAACTCTGATTACTTATTTCATTTAAATTAAAATTTTCTATCGGCAATACAAGTTTTCTTACTGTTAGGTGTTCAGAATTTTCTCTTGCTACTCTTTTAAAATCTCTAGTATTAACAAAGACTTGAAAACCTTTTTTTTTCAAAATTTGAGCAAAATTTAATTGAAAAAGCTGGTTCCCAAACCCACCATATATTTCAACTAGACATTCTTTATTTTGATAAATAATTAATAATTATAAATAAAACTTTGCCTTTTAGATAGTAAAAAAAAATATGATGATTTTAAGTTGTTAAAATGTTTTTAGGAAATGTTATTCAATAAACAAACAAACTATTGGTATAGAAAGTATGTACCAATAGTTTTTCAAAATGTATTTAAAAAATTAAAGCCTAATTTCTATGATTATTTTTTATTAAAAAGAATGTCAAAAAAAAACATTGATTTTTCTGGACATGGAGAAACAGCTGCTGTTAAAAGGTACTTAAAAGACTTAAATACAAATAAAAAATTTTACGTAGATATAGGCGCTAGTGACGGAGTCAACTCTTCATCTACTTTAGAATTTGCCAAAGACGATGAATGGGAAGGCCTGTCTATAGAATATGACCAGGAAAAATTTTCTAAATTAAAATATATTTATAAAAGTTTTAATAATGTTCATTTATTAAACAAAAAAGTAACTCCAGATAATGTTGAGTTAATATTTAGAAATTCTAATGTACCTAAAGACTTAACATTTATTAATCTTGATGTAGACTCATACGATTTAGAGATAATTGATAATATACTTAAAAGTGATTTTAAGCCAGACATAGTCTCTATTGAGATAAATGAAAAAATACCTCCACCAATATATTTCAGTGTCGTATACAATCATAACCATTTTTGGGAGGGCGATCATTTCTATGGATGTTCATTAACTGCTGACAACGAAGTTTTTTCTTCTCATAATTATATTCTTGGAGAATTTAAATTAAATAATGCCATATTTGTAAATTATCAAAAATTTCCAAATATCACTAAAAAGAATATTGAAGAAGCTTACTCAGATGGTTATAAAAATGTTGAAAACAGAAAAGAGCTTTTTAAATATAATCATGATGTTGAAGAGCTTCTCCAAATGAGTCCTAGACAATCTATTGAGTTTATTGACAACTTATTTAAAAAATATAAAGGGATGTATGAATTGAGAATAGTTGATAACTAAACAAATTTTTATTGATATTATTAATTTATATGAAAAATTCTGGTGTTCAATTAAGCATTGTTTTACCCACAATAAATGAAGAAGAAAATTTAAGATTATTAATACCTGAAATAATTGAAAGCTTGAAGGAAACGGACTTAAATGATTTTGAAATTTTAGTAATGGATGATGGATCATCAGACAATACTGAAGAATTAA
>MDTA01214316.1_pt1 | contig 37668 bp, 37 predicted proteins | sample 811151 | NCBI WGS metagenome assembly MDTA01 (sample SAMN05326648, study PRJNA326480) | marine metagenome | isolation source: seawater | place: Indian Ocean: South | collected 2010
GGATAAGTATACTTTCGCAATGCAGGAGCTTAGCAATTGCCTAAGTATAGAAAATATAAAAAAAATTGAGGGTTATGACGTAAGTCATTTTTCAGGTGATAATGCAGTTGCATCATGTGTAGTGTTTTCTAAGCAAGGACCACAAAAAAAGAATTATAGATTATTCAATATTCCTTCAGAATTATCTGGTAACGATATTGGATCACTTGAACATGTTATTCAAAGAAGAATTAAATACTATGCTGATTCAGAGTTGAAACCTGATGTAATTTTAATTGATGGTGGTAAGAATCAACTTAATTTTGTTAACTCAATTATTGATAAATCAGATCATAATGACATCAAGGTTATTTCAATCGTAAAAGGTTCAAAAAGGGTACGAGCTACTGAAACTATAATATGTGAGGATGGTGTTATTGAATTAAATAAATACTCTAAGGCTTTTTTAATTCTTCAAGAGATTCGTGACGAGTCGCATAGATTCGCTATCCGCGCACAAAGGAATAAAAAAAGAAAAAATATTAAGAAATCTAAGTTAGATCAGATTGACGGTATAGGCAAAATCTTAAAATCAAGACTTTTAAGAAAATTCAAGAATATGAAAAACATTAGATCAGCTAGTGTTGATGATTTAATGACAGTTAAAGGTATTAATGAGAAAATAGCTAAAACCATCAAATCGAATTTAGATTAATGCTTAAATTTATAAATTTTCTATCTATATTTAGATCAGTCGCAGGAATATTTATTTTTTGCTTTCTTTTTCTTGGAACAAAATATTATGTTTATGCATTTTTAGTATTTATTGTTGCTTCTATCACAGACTATTTTGATGGCTATCTTGCTAGAAAATACAACTTAACTTCAATAGAAGGCGAAATCATTGATCCTGTTGCAGACAAAATGTTAATCACATTTGTATTAATAGCTATCTCTGTAACCCTGTCTAGTTATTTTGTAGGATTTATGTCCACCATTATTATTTCTAGGGAAATATTTGTGGGAGCCTTAAGAGATTTTAATTCAAGAAACAATAACGCTGAAGCTACAAAAGTTTCATTTTTAGCAAAAATAAAAACATTCTTTCAAATGTCTGTAATATCACTTTACCTAATAGGACTTATGATAAATGATATGCTGCTTCTGATATTTGCCGACATATTATTGTTTATAGCGGCACTTATAACTATAAAAACTGGTCTCGATTATTATAAAAATACTTTTAAAAAATAGCTAATAAAAAATAAAATGAAAATTGAGTACCCTTTAAACTTTATAAAATCAAAGTCAAATGAGGAAACTAAAGAAATTCTTGAAAGCTTTTTAGAGTTAAAAAAATATGTTCTGATAACAGGCAAGACAAGCTCAAAAAATATTTCTAATAAGCTTATAGATAAAAAAAAATTTAAACCTCATGATGTTCATGAGATAGATTCAGCTAACCACGATGAAATTGATTTAATTGCAGATAGTATTTTGAAAGAAAATATTAATTTTGTAGTTTCTGTAGGTGGTGGAGTAGTGGTTGATTTTGCCAAGAGACTAGCGTTACTCACAAAAACTCAATTATTATCAATTCCTACAGTGGTATCAAATGACGGCATGGCAAGCCCTATATCTGTACTAAACCTCAATAATAAAAAAGTGAGTCTTCCTGGAAAACTCCCAGATGTAATTGTTGTCCCAATTAATATTATAGAAGAAGCACCTAAGAAGTATTTAAGAGCTGCTATTTTAGATACACTTTCGAACTTAAGCGCTATAAATGATTGGAAATTTGCAGATGATGATATCAGTCTTAATCACTCAAATAGCATGGCAATTAATCTTGCAAATATTGCTGCAACAATGGTTTTAAATATCAAAAATTTAGAATTACATGATAAACGAATTCTTGAATGCGCACTCGATGTTCAGTTATTATCTGGTATGGCTATGACTATTTGTGGCTCGTCTAGACCATGTAGTGGAAGTGAGCATATAATTTCTCATGCTCTTGATTATATGGGCTTAGAACAAGATATATTACATGGTGAAAAAGTTGGCACAATAAGTGAATTCACTATCTTTGTTCAAGGCGATATTGTTAAGGAAGCATCAAAGTTACTAAGGAAATTAAAAATTGAAAAAGGGATACCAGGATTGAAATATTTAAATGAAAAAGATGCAATAGACTTTTTTAATTTTGCAAAAGAATTAAGGCCTGACAGAGTTACAATACTTGACAAATATAGTGCCAAAGAATTGTATAAATTACATTTAGACTTTCTTGAAACATAAATGAATTTTATAATTTTGGCTGCTGGAATAGGATCTCGTTTGAGACCACTTACAGAAAAAGTTCCTAAATGCTGCATACAAATCAACAACTTAAGCATTATCAATAATTTATTGTCTCAAATTAGACAAAATTTTTTATCAAGAAAAATTGTTATAGTAACCGGATATAAAAATGAAGTACTTGAGAGCCATGTTGATAATACGGCTAGTGATATTACTTTTGTCCACAATAAAAAATTCAACACAACAAATAATATGTTTTCTGCTTATTTAGGGTTACAGAATATAGATTTTAATATTGACACAGTGATAGTTAATGCTGATTGTATATATTCGGACCAAATATTTTTATTATTAAGTGATTTAAAAGAATCTTCAGTTTTAGTTGATCGTTCTTTTTTTGATGAAGAAAGTATGAAAGTTAAACTATCTGATGACTATATTGTATCGATGAGTAAAAAGTTACAAAAATCACCTGATACTGCTGTTTCAATTGACTTATATTTTTTTAAGAAAAGAGAGTTAGTAACATTATCAGATATCTTTTTAAGTTATATATCCAAATCTCAATTAAATGAATGGACCGAAGTTGGAATTAATGACATGGTAGTTAACAATAGAAAACGTATAAAATTTAAAGATATTAATGGTTTGAAGTGGAACGAAATTGATACACAAGATGATTTAAACAACGCTAGAAAACAATGGAAAAATTTATAATATTTTGTGATTTAGATGGAACTTTATATATTGATGGAAAACCCTTTGAAGGTATTCCAGAAATCCTTCACGAATTAGATAGACTAGGACACTCTTTATACTACACTACAAATAATACAAGTTTTTCTAATGAAGACTATTACAAAAAATTATTAAGACTAAAATTCCCAATAAGTTTAAACTCAATTATCTCGCCATTAAGCATCGCTAAAGATTTCTTTAAAAAATCCAAATATAAAAATCTTTATTTGTCTGCTAGTAAAAATGTAAAAAGTGAGTTTTATGAAGAATTTTACAAAGTAGATTCTAATTCAAAGCCTGATAGCATTTTGATAACGTTCAATAAGGAAATAGACTATGAAGAGCTTCAAAAAATATCTGAATGGATAAATGATGGTATCCCATATTTCTTAACTCATATTGACATAACGTGTCCGACAGAAAAAGGCCCTATACCTGACTGTGGAGCAATAGGCCAAATGTTACTAAACACAACTAATAAAAAATATATTGATCACTTTGGAAAACCAGGACAACATTACGTAGATTTTTTGAAAAATAAAATGGATAGGCGCAGTGCAATTTTTATTGGCGATAGATTATATACTGATGCTAAAATTGGAAAAAAAATTGGAGCAAAGACTGTAATTGTCTTGTCAGGTGAGACAAAAAAAGCATCAAATGACAAAAAAATTATTTTTTCTGAAACTGCATTACAGTTTTTTGAGACTATTTTATAAGTAAAACAAATAATAAAGTTCTCACTTAGTTATGAGTTAAAATAAATACAAGGCTGGGTGACAGAGTGGTTATGTAGCGGCCTGCAAAGCCGTCTACGCCGGTTCGATTCCGGCCTCAGCCTCCATAAAGATATGAAAGTAGGTATTATAGGTTTTGGATTTGTTGGAAAAGCTATTAAAAATGGTTTAAAAGATAGTGTAAAAGTTTTTATAGTTGATCCTAATATTGGTAGTTCTATTAAAGATTTAGATTCTTTTGATCCAGATATAGTATTTCTATGCTTGCCGACACCATATGGAAGCAAAACAAATGTTCAAGATACCTCAATATTCATAGATGTATTAAAAGAAATAAAAAATCTTAGTTTTAAGAATGCTCTATTTGTTTTAAAAAGTACTATTTCGCCTGAAAATTTACATATTTTTGATGACATAGAAAGATTTGTATACAACCCAGAGTTTCTTACAGAGTTGAATGCTAATGATGACTTTATTAATGCAGATTTTTCAGTTATTGGAGGTAGAGACAATCAATGCGAATTATTAAAACAATTTTATAAAAAGTATACTAAATGCAGAACTAACAACTATTTATTTACAGATGTTATTTCAGCATCTTTAATTAAGTATGCTATTAATTCTTTCCTGGCAACAAAAGTTACTTTTTTTAATGAATTATTTGATTTATTTAATAGTTCTGGAACTAATGAAGATTGGGAAACATTTATTGAGATTATAAAAAATGATTCAAGAATTGGTAATACTCATATGCAAGTACCAGGTCATGATGGAAGGAGAGGTTTTGGTGGAGCATGTTTCCCAAAAGATATAAGCGCCTTTTTAACTTATTCAAAAAAAATTAATTCAAATTTCTCTCTTCTAGAAACTGTAATAAAATCTAACAATAAAATAAGACAGAGTTACAATGATTTAACTGAAAGAGAAGAGTCTCAGAACGTAAATTTTGAAGATTAAATTTTCTATATAATTATTTTCTATAATGATAGAATATGCGAAGCTATGCCCGGGTGGTGGAATTGGTAGACACAAGGGACTTAAAATCCCTCGCCAGCAATGGCGTGCCGGTTCAAGTCCGGCTCCGGGTACCAATAAAAATTGAGAAAAATTTTGGACAATAAGGAACAATATAAAGAATTTAATGAAACTATAGATTTTGATCTGCTAATAAAAAAACTTTTTAATTCAAAATTAACAATTTTCATTATTACCTCAATTTTTGCTATATCTTCGATTATTATTGCATTATCTATTGATGACTTGTATACCTCTGATATGATCGTTGAAGAAGTTGATGGTGAAAGTGAAAACATTGGAAACTCAGGCTTCGGTAGCATTGGTGCTTTGACTGGATTTACCTTTTCAGGTCAACAAGGAAAAACTAAGACAGTAATTGCAAAGGAGGTCATTACAACTAGGGACTTTTTTGATGAATTATTAAAAGATGACACCTTTATAATTGAACTTCTTGCAATTGACAGTTTTGACAGCAAATCTGGCAATATACGATATAACCAAGAAGCCTATGATATTAAAAATGGCCAACTTAAACCTGCCTTTTTAGAATCTCTGTCATATAATGATATTCATCAAACTTTTCTTAATAGCATTTCATGGACAGAATTAGAAAGCGGTTCAACAAAAATTGCTGTTACGCATTTGTCTCCATATATAGCAAAAGATTGGCTTGATAAAATATTCATAACATTAAATGATTCAGTAAAAAATATTAGTGTTGATAAAGCTAATAAATCCTTAGATTATCTTAATGATCAGCTTGTCAAATCTAATGCAGCCGAGTTGACTAAATTGATTTCAGCTTTAATAGAAAAAGAAATTAAGACCTTGATGCTTGCTGAGGTGTCCGAATATTTTGTTTTTTCTATTGTAGACTCATCGAGAGTGCCTGAAGAAAAAAGTTACCCACACAGGGCGATGATTTGCATAATTATTACAATAGTTGGATTTATATTTGCATGTTTTGTGTCTTTGGTAAAACAAAATAATACCTTTTCTTTGAGAAAGGAACATTAAATTTAAATGAAAATTCTTGTCACTGGCACTGCAGGGTTTATTGGATCTCATTTAGCATTAAAATTAATTGAGCATAATTATGAAGTTGTAGGTTTAGATTCAATTAATGATTATTATGATACTTCATTAAAATATGACCGTTTGAAATTGGCAGGAATTAATCTTGATCAAATTAATTATAATGAACTGATTAAATCCACAAAGTACAAAAACTATAGTTTAATTCAGCTAGATCTTGCAGATGAAAACAATTTAGCTAAATTATTTAAAGAAAATAAGTTTGATTCTGTTTGTAATTTGGCAGCTCAGGCAGGTGTAAGACACTCAATAAAAAATCCAAAATCATATATATCATCAAATATGATTGGATTTTTTAATATATTGGAATCTTGTAGGGATAATATGGTAGAAGAATTAATTTTTGCATCAAGTTCATCAGTTTATGGACTAAATGAATCCTCCCCCTTTCATACTAATTCAATAACAGACCACCCAATGAATCTATATGCGGCATCAAAAAAATCAAATGAAATTGTTGCACACTCATACTCACACCTATATGGGATAAAGACTACTGGACTTCGTTTTTTTACAGTTTACGGTCCTTGGGGTAGACCGGATATGGCACTATTTTTATTTACAAAGGCTGCTTTAAATTCAGAAACAATTGATGTATATAATTTTGGCGAAATGTACAGAGATTTTACATATATAGATGATATTGTTGACGGAATCAAGCTTGTTATAGACAATCCTGCAGAACCAAGCGATATTTGGAATCCTAAGTTGCCTAAATCTTCAATATCATCAGCACCTTATAAAATTTATAATATAGGTAATAATAATCCAGTGAAATTAACTGATTTTATTTTTGAGATTGAAAAAAGATTAGGTCTTAAAATTAAGCAAAATTTTATAGACATCCAGCCAGGAGATGTTCCATCGACATATGCCAATGTTGATGATTTAGAGAATAAATTTGGCTATAAATCCAAAGTAAATATCAAAGAGGGCATAAAAAATTTTATTAGCTGGTATCTTAAATATTATCAAAATGATTAAAGATATAAAAATTGGAATAATTGGTTTAGGCTATGTAGGTTTTCCATTAGCTTATGAATTTTCTAAGCAATTTGAAGTTTTTGGGTTGGACATATCTAAAAATAGAATAAAGCAATTAGAAAATAATTATGATATTACTAATGAAATTGATTTTTCAAAAGATAGCAGTCCGCTCATTAAACTAACTTCAAATCTAGAAGACTTATCTGGATGCAATATATTCATAATCACAGTTCCTACTCCAGTTGATGCATCTAATAATCCAGACTTAACAATGCTAAAGAATGCAAGTAATGATGTTGGAAAAATTTTAAAAAAAAATGATATAGTAATTTTTGAATCTACTGTTTATCCAGGAGCCACCGAAGAAGTTTGCATTCCTCTGTTAGAAAAATCCTCATCATTGATTTTTAATAAAGATTTTTTTGTAGGCTATAGTCCAGAAAGAATAAATCCTGGAGATAAAGAACACACTGTTAGAAATATTAAGAAAGTTATATCTGGATCAACATCGGAATCAACAAAAGTTATTTATGATCTTTATTCATCAATTATTGATGCAGGAGTCTATCAGGCTCCATCTATAAAAGTTGCTGAAGCCGCCAAAGTTATAGAAAATACCCAAAGAGACATAAATATTGCACTAATGAATGAATTAGCAGTTATTTTTGACTTACTTGATATAGATACTACAGAAGTTTTAGAAGCTGCAGGCACTAAATGGAATTTTTTAAAATTTCATCCTTGCCTTGTTGGAGGACATTGTATTGGAGTAGATCCTTATTACCTAAGTTATAAATCACAAATGGAAGGATATTCGCCTGAAATAGTTTTGTCTGGAAGAAGATTGAATAATAGTATGGCTAAATTTGTAGCATCAAAATTTATTAATATTCTTATATCCAAATCTATTGACTTAAATAACGCTAACATTTTGATTATGGGACTTACTTTTAAAGAAGATTGTCCTGATATAAGAAATTCTAAAGTATTTGATGTCATAAATGAGTTAAAAATACATTGCAAAAATATAGATGTATATGATCCTCATGTTGACAGAAGTATGAGTGATGTAAAAAAAATAAATCTAGTTAATTGTCCCAAAAACAACCATTATGATGGCATGATTTTTTGTGTAAAACATAAAGAATTTTTTGATAGAGAACAACATAATATTAATGAATACCTTAAAGAAGTATCAGGTGTGTATGATGTAACTGCCTCTTTAGATCAAAGTATCGTAGATGAAAGATTATAATTAATGTATATAATACACACATTAATTTTGTTTTACGTACGAGGTAATTATGAAAAAAGCTTTAGTTTTGGGGGCTGGTGGTTTTATAGGAGCCCATTTAGTCAATAGACTTAAATCTGATGGTTATTGGGTAAGAGGAGTAGACTTAAAATTCCCACCATATAATGAAACTACTGCTGATGATTTTTTAATAGGAGATTTAAGAGATCCATCTTTGTGTTCTTTAGCAATTGATCGAAACTTTGACGAAGTTTATCAGCTTGCAGCAGATATGGGCGGAGCTGGCTTTATATTTGTTGGAACAAATGACTATGACATTATGCACAATTCTGCTCAGATCAACTTAAATATTATTGAAGCATGTAGAAGAAGAAATATTAAAAGAATTTTTTATTCATCTTCAGCATGTATTTATCCAGAATATAATCAACAAGATCCTGATAATCCAGAATGCTCTGAACACTCAGCATATCCAGCTGCTCCCGACTCCGAATATGGATGGGAAAAGTTATTCAGTGAAAGACTATATTTAACAGTAGCTAGAAATAAGGGTATTGATGTGAGGGTAGCGCGATACCATAATATTTTTGGCCCAGAAGGATCATGGAATAATGGTAGAGAGAAAGCGCCAGCAGCAATATGTAGAAAAGTTGCTTCTGCTGATAATGGAAGTTCCATAGAAATCTGGGGTGATGGAGCTCAGACAAGATCATTTCTTTATGTAGATGAATGTGTCGAAGCTACTATTAGGCTCATGAAATCAGATTTTTCTGGTCCAGTTAATATAGGCTCAGATGAAATGATATCTATTAATGATCTTGCAGAAATGGTTATTAAAATATCCAATAAAAACCTGACCATTGAAAATATTCCTGGTCCCACAGGAGTTAGAGGTAGAAATTCTGAAAATTCTTTATATGAAGAGAAACTTGGGTGGAGAGTTTCTCAGTCACTTGAAGAGGGACTTCACAAAACCTATCCTTGGATTCTGAATCAAGTTCAAGAATACGGAGATTTTGATAAGGATGTTTAACATCCCATAAAATTTTAAAAATGGCGATTTCCTCAAAAGGCGTCTCTTCTTCAAATGTAATATATCTTGCTCTTCATGATAGCCCAAGAACATTATTGCTACCAAAAAAACTAGGAATTAAAAAAATTCAAGCACCAATAAAGACCAATTTTTATAAAAGTTTAAATATAAAAGTTGTAAAGAGGCTATTAAATTTTTATAAAACCATAGATCGAAAATCTACATTGATAGTTGAATATGATGGTAATTTAGTAATAGTATTAGCATTGATAATTACTAATATCGTACACCGCAAAACTTTTAAAGTATTTTTAGACTGTCATGTAAATTCATATGTTGATACAAGTTTAAAAAGCTTTAAATCTTTTTTAAAGCTTTCGATAATTTTAGTTTTAAGAACTATTTTTAAGTTTAGAATTATCGTACATAATACTGAGTCAAAAAAATTAATAAAAAAATCTATTTACTGCCCATCCCCATTTCCAAAATTAAATAATTGCATTAAACATAAAGTGAGTAACAAGAAAAAAATATTTATTATCTCAAGCTTAAACAAGGATGAGCCAATTAATGAGTTCATTGATGCAGCAAAAACTCTATCACTCAATGGAATAGATGTGAGTATTTCAGGAAACTTCAATAAGTTATCAAATGATTATGTTGATAAAGGAGGAGATTTCTTTACTGGATTTCTTTCAAAAGATGAGTATATAGAAAAAATAAATGATTCAAGTCTTGTAATCGCAATGACTAAAAGGAGTTACAATTTATTGTTTGCTCCAAGAGAAGCACTTTTATATAGAAGAAAATGCTTAATTAATAATAGCAAAGAAAATAAGAATTTTTATGGAAGTCTATGTTTCTATTAGGATATTGATGCAAAATCTATCTCAGATAATGCATTAATGATTCTAGATGATGAGACCTTTATTATTGACCAAACAAAGATAGACGAACTTTATGGCAATATTGAATTGCAAATCACTGAGTTACAAAAATGCTTCTCTATAAGTTAATTTTTTTTATCCACATAACTTTTAGAAAAATTTTTAAAAAAGATTTAAGACCAAGCATTATCCACTTTTTTTATATCAATAATTTACATAGTAATTCCGATAAATCAAATGAGGATCTTATTCAATTTAAAAGGCTGCTAAAAAAATCTTTTGATGAATATGTAAAAGATATGGATAAAAGAAAATTATGGGAAAGACATAGGTTAGATTTTATTAACAACCCTGAGAAAAGTTACAATTCAAAACTTGAATTACTAAAATTTTGGACTCTTAATACAAAAAATTTTAATCATATTATTTTTGAGAATATGATGGAATCTTCTTTAAGAGCAATAAATATTCTTTCTTTTATTAATGAATATAACACTAGGATCAATGCCAGTGACAGAAAACTCTTAAATGGTTTTTTAAGAAAAACATATATATTAAATTTTTTATGCCCTGATATGTATTTCAAAAGAAAAAAGATCAAATTAATAGATGAAAGTAATAATCATTTTATTTTTTGTATTTTATTTCAAATTTTATATAAGCAATATATTAATAAATTAAGTAAAAAAAATTTAAAAGAATTACTAAACTATATCAATAAAAAATTTTCAAATGATGGGTTTTTGATGGAGGGGTCTACCTCATATACATTTTCAATTACAGATGCACTCTTAAAAACAAGTTTCATTCTTGGTAGTAAATTCAATATAACAAAATATAGAAATATATATAAATCAACTATTGCAATTTCAAACAAAGAAATATCAATTAAAGATCTCAATTTTGGTGATAGAGATGATTCAATTATGCTCAGATATTTAGATTCTAATATTCATTATAAGGAGTATAAAAAAAATATTACAAATGAAGTATTACCTTTCTTAGAAGAAAATATATCAGTAATAAAAAAGAATAACCTAAAGCTAGTAATCAATCATTTAGAACGTTATCAATATGGTACTCAAGGCCATTATCATGATGACTATGGTCATTTTTGTCTCTATTTTTATGACAAACCAATAATTATTGATCCAGGTACTTTCTTGTATAGTAAAGATTCTACAAGATTTGATATTGCTAAATTTCATAATGCACCATTCTCTAATAATAAAAAAAAGATGGTAAATATTAGTAAGTTTGAAAAGATGTTTATAGGAAATTTTAAGAAAATTATATCTAATAATTATATTAAGATTATATATAGTGCAGATGATTCTAGCTGGGAGAGAGTGTTTTATAAAAATTCATTTTCAATTTCCGATGTATTTAACTTTAATTCTGATTCAGAAATTCAATTATTTTTCCCATTTGAAGTAAAACAAATTGAGGACAACCAAAGGGTAAAAATTTTTTCAAGTCAAAGCATATTTTTTAAGATAACATGCAATCAATTATTCACATATAATATAAGTCAAAGTGAATATGCACCTAAATATGCAACTTTAAAAGAAGCTAATTGCTTAACTTTGAACTTTAAAGATAAGGGGAATGTTTCTCTCAATTGGGAAATTTATGTATAAATTAATATCAAAGACTGATGGCTTGCATTTAGCCGAACATTCTTTTCCAAACATAGGAGATGATGATGTATTAGTCCAAACTATAGCAAGTTGTTACTCAAAAGGCACTGAATTAAACACAGTATCAAATCATCAAAAATCAGTTTTTAAAAAAATAGTAGATAATAAAGAAAAAATTTTTAGTTTATTTAAGAAAAAAGATTTTTCGGGATTGTATAAAAAGTTTAAATCTCAGCAAGAGTCCTCAATAAGTCTAGGTTATTCTGCATCAGGTCGGGTTCTTTCAAAAGGTGCAAACGTTAGAAACATTCAAGTTGGAGATATTGTCGTAATTTTAGGTTCATCAGCTAATCATTCACAATTTTCAATAGTCCCTTCAGGTCTTTGTATCAACATAAATAAAAATGTAGATCCAGTCCAAGCTAGTACAGCTGCAATTGCAAGCATTGCTTTAAATAGCATTCAGCTAGCAAATCCTCTTTTGGGTTCTAAAATTTTGATAGTTGGATGTGGCTTGATAGGCCAATTCCTTATTCAGTTTCTTAAAATTTCAGGAACAGAAGTTACATGTTTAGATATTGCTAAATGGCGCTTTGATCAATCACAAAAACATGGCGCCACTTCTTGTCTAACATTAGAAGAATTTAAAAATGCAGAAATCACAGATTATTTTGATAATGTTTTTATTGCCACACCAACCCTAGATCCAAACACTTGGAATGATATTGGAAATTCATCTAAGCATAATGCAGAGATAATAATGTTAGGAGCTGCAGATTTAAATTGTCCAAGAGATGTTTTTTATAAAAAACATTTAAAATTTTTATCACCACATAGTTATGGGCCGGGAAGAGGCATATATGATTATGAAATTCTGCAAAAAGATTTTCCAAAAATTTCAAAAACTTGGGATATAAGATCTAATATAGATCTTTTTTGTGAGTTACTAGCCAAAAGAAAAGTTTCTACGGAATTCTTAGATATTTTTAAGGTTGAAGAATCCTCTGATCAGTCTCTTAAAGAAGCCTTAGATAATAATATGTCTTTTAGTACTATCTTAGATTGGACTAATTTTGATAATAATTACATTGACAATCAAACTAAAGCTAATGAAAGTTTTGACACAAGTCAAAGTTATAAAAATATTGCTGTTTGTGGATACTCAGAATTTGCAAAAGAGGCACATATACCTAATTTAATAAAAAGCTCACTAAATTTTTTAGGTGTTTACAATAGAAGTCCAATCGAAACTAACAAATTTAACTTTATTAGCAAAGATGACTTGTTATCAGAAAAAATTGGCTCAGTAGTTATTTCTTCTAACCATGGATCTCATGCCAGTTATTTAATTGAGATGATGAATAATAAAAAGTTTTCAATCATTGATAAGCCATTATGTATATCTCTTGGTGAGCTTGAACAAATTATGGATGCAAAAAATATAACAGATTCAAGTTTTATTTGCTTTATGAGTAGAAGATATTCAAAACACGTGAATATTCTAAAGGAGCATATATTTAATAACCCCTTCCCATATCATGCTGATTTTCTCTTTCATGTTCCAGTCAAAGAGTCATATGACCCAATATACAAAGAGGGCGGAAGACTTATCGGTGAGATGTGTCATCATATTGATTTAGCAATTTATCTTTTTGGAAAGCCGACATCTGTATTCTATGCTGATAATGAACCAAATAAAGATTTCTCCTCTAGAGAAAATTCTACGATCATTTTAACTTTTCCCGATGGATCAACTTCAAATATTCGTTACACTACGATTGGTGCTAACGAGGGAGCAAAAGAAAAGATTAAAGTAAGTTTTGGAAAAAACAATATTGAAATTATTGATTTTAAAGAAACAAATTTGATTACAAAAAATAAAAAGAAAAATTTGCATAATAAATATGATAAAGGTTTCGATAATATGTGGAAATTAATTTCAGAAATTATTATTGAAAATGATTTAAAAAAAGCTAGCGAGATGACAGAAATTGATGTGCTGGTGAATAAAATTTTGCTTAGAGAAGATATATGAAGATAGCTATATTGGGTCTTGGATTTGTTGGAACTACCTCAATGTTAGGTTTTTCTCATATTGGAATGAAAACTATTGGAATTGAAAAAAATCTTTCAAAGCTTGATGGATTCAAAAAAGGGAAAATACCCTTTTACGATAATGATATTCAAAAAAGATTCTCTAAAGCAGATGGGTTAAGCTTTATATCAGATATTCAAGACTTAGATAATGATGTTGAGAATATTTTAGTTTGTGTAGAAACCCCTTTATTAAAAGATAAGTTAGATTTAAGCATTCTTGAAAATGCTGTGAAGCAAATTTGTCAATTAAAAAAAAATATTAATATTTGGATTAGATCGACCATTGATAGCCCTATTGAAATAATTGAATTATCAAAATTTGTTGAAAATACTGGTAATAAACTTTTTATGTATCCCGAGTTTATGAGAGAGGGCAGCTGTTGGAAAGATTTTTTTGATCCTGCTTTCACAATACTTGCTGGAGACAAAGTAAAAGAAACAAGATTTTACAAAGAAATTTCAAAAAAATTTAATGTTAACACTTGCAATTATGCAGAAGCGATTACCGTTAAAATTTCAAGTAATGCTTTTCATGCACTTAAAGTAACGTTTGCAAATGAGCTCAAATATTTAAAATATTCAAAATATATCGATATTAATAAGGTAATGAAAATTTTTTGTACTGACAAGAAATTAAATATTTCATCTAAATATTTATTACCAGGTCAACCATTTAGTGGTCCTTGCCTAAAAAAAGATACTCTTGCCTTAAGCAATTCTTTGTCTGACTTAATTAAAGACAGTTCTATAATAAAGCAAATTAACATAAGCAACGAAAAACAAATTGATATTGTAATAAAGAAAATTGAGAATATGGATTATAAAAAAATAGGTTTTTATGGTCTTGAGTTTAAAGAAGGGTCAGGAGATATTAGGAATAGTTATATTCTTCAATTAATTAATAGAATTAAAGGCAAAAAAATTCATGTATTTGATGAAAATATTAGTAATGAATTAGAAAATTCTTTAATAAAAACATGTGTAATTGAAAAAACTTTTACAGATCTCTTGGATAATACTGATGTGGTATTTGCAAAATCTAGCTCAAAAAAAGAAAAGACAAAGAAGCTTATTCTATTAGATAATTTATGACACCTGAGTCAATAAGTTTTTGTTGTGTTGTAAAAAATGAAGAAAAATATATACACGAGCTTGTAAGATCTATTTATGATTTTTTGGATGGTTATGAGGATTATGAAATAATTTTTGTTGATGATTTTTCTACAGACAACACCGTATTTCTACTAGACGAATTCTCTAAAAATAATAAAAAAATTAAACTATATAAAAATATAGTTAAAGGTAAAGTTGCCGGGACAAACCTTGCGCTCAAAGAGTCATCTAAAAGTGTTATCAAGTTTATTGACGGAGATGATATGCTCAATGGGAGATATCATGGCCTAACAATTGGTGATTTTGATTGTATTTATCATGACTATTTAGAGCTTTCTAAAAAAAGTGAAAATTTAAAAAAAGTAGGAAGTTGGCTAACCAACAATCCTCATATAATACAGAAAGAATTTAGATCTATACCTAAAGCAATGTTTTTTTTTAAATCTTCTTTTATAAAAGAATATTTTCCGATTCCCGAAACTCTTCCGTTTGAAGACTTATGGATAAATTTTATTGCTTCAGAAGCAAAAGAAATCAATTATGTTGAAAATACCTTTTACACATATAGGCAACATGAAGAACAATTCTATGGATCTCTATCGAACTTCAACTCTAAGAAAAGATTAAGAATGGCAGATAGGTTTTTAAATTACTATTATCATCTTCAAAAGAATTCTCATCCATTTACATTTGAAGTTTATCCTCAAATAAAACACTACGCACTTTCATTAAAAAGAGAAAACTTGACGTCATTTATTTATCTCATCAAACACCCAAGGTTATTTTTAAAATCTATAATTTTTAATTTTTCAATGCTTACACGACTTCTATGGAGAAAAAAATGACATTTAAGCTTAAAAACATTTTGTTATTTTTTTTAATTATGCTTCCTTTTGGTAACTTCCCTCAGCTTTTTAATCTTGGTGAGGACACTGGAAGTATTTATATATCTTTAATAATAGGTATTTTAGTCTTAATTTGGTTTGTAAATGAAAGAAAAATATTTATTCCAAAATATATTAAAAACCGAATTCTTTTGTACTTTTTACTGCTAGGCTTTTTATTAGATATAGTTTCTATAGCAATAGGAACTGTTAGCTTTGAAATTGGTTTAAGTTCATCGCTAAATTTTACGCTTTCCAAATTGGTACTAATATATGTAATTATCGTAATAGCAGAGAGACTTAATATTTTTGAGTCTATTGATTTGTTGACATATTTTACAATCATTTTGATGCTATCACTAATTATAAGTTTAATCGTATATCCACTTAACCCAATACCTGAATTCGTAATATATGATGGAGGCACAAGATTTGGAGGTTTCCATTTTGAACTTGTAAATTTTACATTTAGCGTGCTAGTGGGATTTTTTGTGTATTCATTTCACAGAGGTTTTTCGATTTACAAGTTTTTTATAGCTCTTGTTTTAATATATTTTTTGTCAAAATCTAATGGTTTTTATCCCTTTGTTTTGGCAGCTTTATTTGCTATTTTAATAGCTAGAATAAGGAATAAATTTTTGCTTAAAGGCCTTGTCGCGTCAATTATTTTAATAACACCCATAATAGGAATTTTTTTAGATTATTTTTCTTTCTTAGAAGTATTTTCAGTAAGGGCTTCAACTGATTTTACTATTGAAGGATCATCACTGTTCGTAAGATTATACCCATGGGCTTTAGCAATGAATCATTTCTTAGAAACTTTTTTATATTTTCCTATAGGCTTAGGTATGTTAGAAGCATCACCATATATTTTGGAAGTTGAGAATTTATATGGAGGCACAGGAATAACAAAGGTGATTGCTGAATTTGGTTTTATTTCAATATTATTCATACCATTTATTTATTTTTATTTTGTAAATATATTTAAAAATATTTTTAATATTGAAGATACAAATTCAAGACTATGCTTTTCTGCAATTTTAATTCTAGTACTTACGTATATATGCATGCAGTCTGGATTTTTTAATTTAACTGCATGGTGTTTGTGTATAATGATTCAAAATATTTCTATTAGATATATATCTGGTAATAAATAATTATGATTTATACAATTGCAGAAATTGGAGGTAATCATGAAGGTAATTTTGATGTTGCCAAAGAGCTTTTGAATCTTGCATGTGAAACCGAAGTAAATGCTGTAAAATTTCAAATTTATTATGCTGATACTTTAGTTAATAAAGTTATTGATGAAGACAGGTGGAATCATTTTAAAAAGTTCGAGTTAACAATTGAACAGCATATTGAGTTAGCCGAGCAGTGCAAAAATAATAACAAGGATTATTTAGCATCAATTTGGGATAAAGAATCTTTCAAAGTTATGGCTGAATATATGCCGTACATTAAGATTGGTTCAGGAGATTTAAATTCTGGTGAGTTCTTGAGACTAGCTGCAAGTACAGAAAAACCAATTATATTATCAACTGGACTTGCAAATATCAGTGAAATTAATGAATCAATTCAGTATTTGAGAGGATTAAATCCTTTTTATGAAAATAAACAAAATATAATTCTTTTACAATGTACATCGATGTATCCAATAGATTATGGTGATGCAAATCTTAATTGTATGATTGAGATGGCTAATAGATTTAGAGTAGTTCCTGGATATTCTGATCATACTATCGACTCACATGCATTGGAGGTAGCTGCATCAATTGGCGCAGAGTTTTTAGAATTTCATTTTACAAATGACAAAAAAAATACCACATTTAGAGACCACAAAGTTAGTCTCGATAAAAATGAAGTTAACAAATTAATTGATAGGTTAAAGATAATTAATCTTGTTAAAGGTAAAAAAGATAAATCGCCAGCAGAAATAGAAATCAAAACAGGACATACTTTATCTTTTAGAAGGACTATTTATTTTTCAAAAAACCTGAAAAAAGGATCAAAAATTGATAGCAGTTGCTTGATATCTCAACGACCACTTACAGAGCCAAATGGCATGCTTTATGACAGCTTTATAGGTAAAAAAATAGTGAAAGATGTTCTCAAAGGCAGTCCAGTAAAATTAAATGATCTCTCAGATTAAAATATGAATAAAAATAAAAATACACTAATATATTTAGTGTCACATAATCATATTGAGTTTGTGGAGAGTTCCTTGGAAAGCATCTTAACTCAGATTGATGAACAAACAGATCTAATAATTATAGATTCTGGTTCAAGTGATGGTTCCTACGAGTATCTTAAGGCATTTGCCAACAGCAATAATATTAATTTTTACTCTAAAGATAAAATTTTAACTGAGATTATTGATTGGGTTTATGAAAATTTTGCTGAAAAGTATAAGTACATTATGAGAGTGGATGCAGACGACTTAATAAGTAAAAATGCAATAAATATTCTCAGAAATAAAATTGAAGAAGATAAAAATTGTGGGTCTGTTTGCGGTAGCTGGTCAGAAATAGATCAACAATCAAATACACTTAACAAAATGATTCTTGATAATGGATATGCGACTTCAGCATTTCATGGAGCCTGTACTTTATTTAGATCAGAAGCAGTGAAGAATATTAAATTTATTTCAAACAATGTTCGCTCTCAAGATGGTTTATACACATGGTTAAAAATTAAAGATGAGTGGAAATGCAGGACGATAAGCGAAATTATCTTTCAATACAGAAGACATAATAACAATCTATCAAATGAAGAAGAGAGACTGTTTTCTGGAAGATGCTCTGCATATCAAGCTATATGTAATGAAAAAAAACTACAAATAAATTCGTGTGCTGTTATTGGTTATAACGATGACGAAATCATAAATTCAAATGAAGACGCTAAAAAGAATATTATTAGGCAAATTGAATATATCCAAAACTGTAATTCTATTGAAAATATATATATATCATCTGACAGCTCAATATTTGACGATTTAGATTTAGAAAATTACACAAAAGTATCTCTTTTAAGAAGAGCTAAGACAGCTGATAGTTTGGTTAAAAGCTTGCAATCATGCCTAAATTTACAAAAGAAAATTGCTAATCACTCAGATGTTCTCTTATTAAATCCACTTAAAAATATATGGAATTCAAATTTTATTGATATAGGTGTTTACAGTAAATTTGTTCATTCATACAAAACTGTTATTGCATGCAATCTAATAAAGGGAACAGTTTTCAATGAGGAGAATGAGAGTTTAAAGCTTGTAAATTTTTCTAACTTAAATACAGTTTTCACAAGTAATTTTCTCTTTATAAAGTTGCCTGGATTCTTATTAGTTGGAGCAGATGATTTTTATACAATAGATGATAACTATCCAAAACCAGTTGGACATGTATCTAATAATTTTCTGAGTCTCGGTATAAATTCTTTTTAATCAAATGGAACAAAAGACAATTTTAAGCAATGTCTCTTGGAGGTTTATTAAGGGTTTTCTTCAATTCTTTTCAATGATTTTGATTGTTAGGAATATGAATATAGCAGACTATGGTTGGTATGTATCAGCGATATCTGCCTTTGAAGTTGTAGTAATATTTTGTCTTCCTGGAACAATAAGGATCGCCTTAAGGTCTGCATTATCAAATGATGGCAGATTTAGTAACCTTTTAGGATTAAGACTTATATTATTGCCATTTTTAGTACTTGGATTTATTTTAGTACCTTCTTTTTTGGCATTATTATTTTTGATATCGACACTTGCTGATCAAATTTCTATGTTTGCCAGAGTTAAACTTAATGAAAAAAAACTTTATCTTGTTTTTAATATTTTTGAAAATTTAAAACCATTATTACTAGTTATCTTTGTGGGCATATATATTGTTATTTTTGATAAGCCAATTTCCTTAGAGTACATAGCTTTAGTGTATTGCTTTGTTTCTGTGTTCATAATGTTATTAAATATAATTTATGCTAAAAATTTTGCTTCACTTTCAATGAAGGCATCTTGGCCAGAAAAGCAAGAATTTTTAGAATCTTTTTATGCCTCAGGGAATGGTTTAATAGGTATTTTTATAAGAAGAGGCGCAGTGCTTGTAGCTGCATTAAGTTTCTCCTCAACCGATGCAGCATATGTAAACATCGCATTACAATTTTTAACAATATTTACAATGATTTACTCTGGCATATCTTTGTCAATGACACGAGATATTTATGACAGGTCAATGAGCTTTAAACAAATAAAATTTACGTACAAATATCCTTTAACCATACTTTGTCTTGGAGTAATTTCATCGTCATTTATTTTATATTATTTTAGTGATTTGATATTGATCATTTTATTTGGAAATGAAGCAATAGGAGCTTCAGAGATAATATACTTGACTCCAATTATTTTGCTCTTCCAGTTACCTCAATTAGTTATAATGGGAATTTTAATGAGATATAAAAAAGAGCGCATGATTCTTTTTTTAAATCTGTTATCAATTCTAATTTTCTTACCGATATTAACCTTTGTACCATATGAGCTATTAAGTCTTATTATTATTTTATTATGCTTTGTTATTTTTACTTCAATTGCTTATTCTTTAACTTTTTTTATGAGTAAAGATTTAAAAAATGCTTAATAATACAAAAGATTATTCTAAAATTTACTTGGTACAATCATATCCAGTAATCAATAACCTTTTAAACAAAGTATATTTAGATAAAAGTTCATCAACTTTAATTATTGTTGTAGGTAATAAATCACTAGAATTATTTCTAACTAAATTATTTGATAAAAACATGAATGTTACTGTTAAAAGGTTTGGGAACACGAACTTCCTTTTAAATCGTTACAAAAAGATTTTCTATCCTTTTCATCTGCTGGTATTAAGAATTATAGTCACAAAGTACAGCTGTAATGATTTATATGTAACTTTTAAAGACTGGGCAGATTTTGGAATTATTCAACTTAAATCAATTAGCTCAAAAAAAAGATATATATTAAATCCTTTTGAAGCCCAACAATATAAAATTCATGATATTAAACCAAAATCAATCTTTGAATTTTTATATTATCTATTTCATAGATTTGCAATTGGTAAAGACTTGTCTTTAAAAAAAGTTTTGCCAAAACTTAATCGCACAGTGCCTCTTTTGGGCCTTAGTAATAAATATTTAAAGGACAATAATTTTAAAATTGTAAATCTTAAAAAAGAAGATCTTAAAAAAGATATATCAATACAGATTTCTGAGCACTTTCGGGTAAAAGAAAAAGGAATTATATTTGTAGAAAAAGATTTAATTAATACTGGAATCGTTTCAAATGAAACATACTGGGAATTCTTACATGAACTTATTTCTGCATTGAATGATCTTAATTTGAGAGTGTATTTGAAATTTAAACCCAGAAATTATAATAATAGATTACAAAAAAAATATGAAAGAATTGGAATGCATGTTTTACCTCATCATGTACCACTTCAGCTTTTCTTGGAAGATCCATTGTTAATTATGGGTGTAGGATTCACATCCTCAAGCATGGCATATAATAAAAACTTCAAGATTATTTCATTTTCAAAAGCAATTAAGATTAACGACGATTCAAAAAACAAGGTTGAAAGATCTATAAGAAATACAATTCTTAGGGCTGAATCAAAAAAGATTTCCTTTCCTGGTTCGGTAAAAGATATTATTACCGAAATCAAAAACTCTATTAAATAGTTTTATAGTAGAATGGCGGTTATGAACAAAATTGAAAATCCGATTGTATTACTTAATGGCATTTCAAGGTCTGGAAAAGCTGTTACTTGGTATATAGTTGGCAATGTCAAGGGCATAGATACACCACAAAATAACCCTTTTTCTGATTGGATATTAGATGCATATAAAGCAGAGCAAATAAAATCAGAGGGTTTGACAACTCTTTTATATGAGTTTTTTAGATTAAATTCATGGTTCAGCTTTATAGGGAGAAATTTAAACCTAAAAGATATAGATCAAAGCGCATTCTTAAAATTCTCAACTGATAAAGATTTAAAGGAAAGAAATTCTCTTCCTGACAATAATGATTCATGGTTAAAATTTTCAAAAAAATGGAGAAATTCTGAGTTTATTCCTTGCTTCACTTCAGGCTTAGATAATGATACACAGAGTCTATTGAAGAATCATGAAATTAACTTTGTTAATATAAATACCATAAGAAGTCCCAAAAGAGTTTTTCTTGAGTGGTGCCAAACTAAAAGATGTTCGCGATATGATGACTTAGATAAGATGGGTGTTTTTTACTTTCAGTATAAGGGCTTTAATATTCCTGGTTTTGCATATGATTATAAGGATAACTGGATAGAGTCTTCAGACGAAGAAAGATGTTTTTTGGTAATTGAGAATTATTACAAAAGCTTTTTTAATGAAGACCAAACCCAAAAAATAAATATAATTTTTGAAGACATGGTTCAAGACCCATTTCAGTCTATTCAAAAAATTTCAGAATTTTTTGGATTACCAATTAAAAAAGATTATTTAGAAAGATTGAACCTCATGAATGTCCCTAGAGTAATAAATGATAAAAACTATTTAAAAGATGATGAGGGATATTTTAAAAAAATTAAAAGCTCATCACTAAAATCACTAAATATGCTTGAAGAAAAATTTCAAAACTTTAGATCTGAGATTTCATCATAATGAAATTATCTGTGATTATTCCATCATTTAATGACTCAAGAATAGTAAGAACTGTAAAAAGTATACTTAAACAGGATTTTCCAAGAAGAGATTATGAAATAATTATCATTGATGGAGGCAGTCAAGATAACGATTTTATAAGCTGTTTTGATTTTTTATATGAAAATGCAGATATTGTTATTTCTGAAAAAGATAAAGGTATTTTTGATGGTCTTAACAAAGGTATTGATGTCGCAAAAGGAGAATTAATATTCATGATAGGCTCAGATGATTATCTTATTGATGATAAAGCTTTTGATAAGGCTTTTAGCAGTTTTGAAGAAAAAAATGATTTAGTAATTTTTGAATTGTTCTATGTTAATCAAGAAGATATTATTGAGAGATACTGGACACTCCCAAAAAATTTAAGAAAGATACCACAGCATTTTCAAATTCCACATTTTTCTACTTTTATTTCTAGAAAAGTAATTGGAGATACGAGATTTGACTTAAATGCATACATTTCTGCTGATTACATCTTTTTTAAAGAATTAGTTCAACAGGACATAAGCACTAACATAATTAATGTTCCAATTTGTTGCATGACTTCTGGAGGACAAAGCTCAAAAAATTTTATGAACATCATTAAAGGTAATATCCAATCATTAAGAATATTCAATTATAATCCGTATAATATTTTTAGATTTTTTTTACATAAGATTCAAAAAAAATTCGTGCACTTTACATTATTATTTTTTCAAAAAAACAAAAAAACTGTTTTTCAAGAAAAAATTAACTCCGTACTGAGGAGCCTAAATTAATATGAATAATGTTTGCACAATACTTCTAGCCAGACTTGGTAGCGTTAGATTGCCAAGAAAACATTTAAAAAAATTTTGCGGATTAACAGTAATTGAATTTTTATTTAAGAGAGCAACTCTTTTAGATAGTTGGCCTAATTTTATTCTAGCAACAACTTCAAATGCAGAAGATGATTAGCTTGAAAAAATAGCTAACAAATATAACATTACTACTTTTCGAGGAAGTGAAAATGATGTAGTTGATAGAGTTATTAAAGCCTCAGAAACAACAAATGCTAAGTGGATAAATAGACTTAATGGCGACAATATATTCTTTGATTATGAATTAATAAATTATGCGATTTCAAATATACCAATAAATAGCGAAATCGAACTTATTTCAAATGTAACAAAAACGAAAACTCCCGGATTTACTGTTGAGATTATAAAAAAAGATACCCTGTTAAAAAATTATTCAAGTATGACAAAAGAAAATAAAGAGCATGTAACACAGTTTTTCTATCAAAACTATGATGACAGTAAGATAATTTGGTTAGAAAATAGAAAAAATCTTAAAGATTTGGCAATCGACACTCAGGATGATCTTAACAAAGCCATTTTATTTACAAAAAAACCATATTATTTTGATTACAAAACTCCAGTAACATTTATTTCAAAAATGGGCATGTAATGATTAGAAGCTTATTTTATAAAATTATTAACAAGATAAGAAAAGCTATTCTATGGATTTCATATGATTATGAAAATTTGCTTAAAAAACAAATTGTATTATATGGAGAAATAGATTTAGATAGAATTAATGCAGAAAAAATTATTAAAAAAAAATATAAAGAGTTCCCTGAGATCACAGATTTAGCTAGCGAACATCATTTATTATTTTCAGCTGTAAGTTTAAAGAATGATACAGAAACTATTCTAGAAATAGGCACCTACACAGGATCATGTACAAAACTTTTTTCAATTTTATTTCCTCAGTCTAAGATATGCACAATTGATCTTCCAGATGATGACCCGTTGTTCGGTGGAACTTATGATAGAAATTCCGAGGAAAAGCTTTCCCATTTTATTAAAAAAAGAAATGCTTTAATTAATAGTTGTAAAAATGTTCAATTTCTTCAAAAAAATTCATTAGAGTTATATAAAACTGATGACAAATTTGATTTAATTTGGGTAGATGGCGCACATGGTTATCCTGTAGTTGCAATGGATATAATTAATTCGTTAGGTTGCTTATCAAAAAATGGCAGAATGTTCATAGATGATGTATGGACTAATAGAAAAACTAATGATCCTCATTACAAATCCATAGGAGCATATGAATCTTTAATTTCACTAAAGCATGCTGGGTTAGTTGAATTTTTTTTAATACCAAAAAGAATTGAATTTCCTCATGGAAAGGGACATCTAAAAAAATATATTGCTTATGTAAAACATTCAAAAAACTATGATTAGCATATTCGGTGGCTCAGGATTTATAGGTAATAAACTAGCGGAGTTATTTGCAAGGGATAATCAAGCCTTTGAAATACTAGATATTTCTCTGAATACAAAATTGAAAAAAAATACAAAAATTTGCAACGTATCTGATAAAGAATCTATAAAAAAATCATTAAATGGAGATGTAATTATTAATCTTGCAGCTGTTCACAGAGATGATATAAAACCGAAACTACTTTATAAAAAAGTTAATGTTGATGGAGCTATAAATATTTGTGAAGCAGCAGAACAGAATAATATTTCAAAGATAATTTTTCTAAGTTCTGTAGCTATATATGGATTCGCTGATTCAAACGCTGATGAAAATACGAAACCTAATCCATTCAATGAATACGGTAAAACAAAATTAGAGGCAGAGGGAATATTTAAAAGCTGGTATGAGAAAGACCCAAAAAACAGAACTTTAGTAATCATAAGGCCAACTGTTGTTTTTGGAGAACAGAATAGAGGTAATGTTTATAATCTTTTATTGCAGCTTAATAGAAGAAATTTTCCAATGATAGGCAATGGTAAAAATGTTAAGTCCATGGCTTATGTAGATAATGTTGCTAGTTTTATTAAATACTCTTTAGGATTGGCCAATGGAATGCATATTTATAATTACATTGATAAACCAGATTTAGAACTAATTGATTTCGTGAGTCTATCAAGAAAGAATCTTGGAAAAGATCCAAAGCCCTTAATAACAATAAATTTTGGCATTGCATTATTTTTAGGATATGTTTTAGATTTAATCTCATTTATCACAAGATTGCCTTTACCACTAAGCTCAATAAGAGTTAAAAAATTTTGTTCCTCATCGCAATTTAATACTGCAATTTCTGAAACAGGATTTGTTGCCCCATACACCCTTGAAGAAGGAATTAAAAAAACAATTAAATATGAGTTTTTAGAAGACAATTCAAATCAGGACGTATTTGAATCAGAGTGATTCTAAAGAAAATAAACTATAATAGCTTTATGAAAAAAAAGGTATTCAAAAAATACTCAAAATCGTCTGGTTTTTATAATGAAATTAAAACAGATTTTTTTTCTCAAAACCAAACACTTTTGAGCAATGCTTTAAAAATTAACCAGTTATATTCAAAACAAGAAAAAAGATTTAACTGTAAACTTTGCGATAGCGAGCTTCCTGAATCAGAAGATTTTAAAAAACATAATGTTCAATATGTCTTTTGTAGAAGCTGCGATCATTTAAATGGTTTGCACAAAGATACTAAAGAGTTTGCAAATACTATATATACTGATGATGATGGCTCCAAATATTCTAATTTTTATCTTGATGATAAATATGAAATTAGAATTGAGAATATATATATGCCAAAAATCGATTTTATAGTTCCATACTTAGAGAATGGTGTATCAATTTTTGATTTCGGATGTGGACTTGGTCATTTTGTCGACTGTGCTTTAAGAAAAGGATTTAAAGCAAGGGGGGCTGATGTTAGCAAAACTTTAGTAGAAAATGGAAATCTAGCTATTAGACATAATCATAATATTGAACCTCTTGATGTAGTGCATCCCGAAAATGTTAAATTATTATTAGAGCCAATGAAGGTTGATGTTTTGTCTGCTCTTGCAGTTATAGAGCATCTTGTTGATCTCAATGCATTTATTAACTCTGTAAAAAAATGCGATTTTAAATATTTTTACTATTCAGTACCGACATACGGTTTAAGCGTTTCAATTGAATCAGTTTTTCAAGATGTATTCCCAAGGCATTTATCTTCTGGTCACACTCATCTTTTTACTGAAACATCCTTAGAATTATTGAATAAAAAACTTGGTATAAAACCCATTGCTCAGTGGAGATTTGGAACAGATGTAATGGATTTGAGAAGATCGATGGATGTTGCATTAAAAAAAGTTGAAGCTTCAGATTATTTTAGAGATAGGGTTTTCAAAGAAACAGAAAAATATGCTGACGAATTACAAAGCGTAATAGATAAAGCCCATAATTGTTCTCAAATACATGTTTTAGCTAAAAAAATTAAGTAAGGGTATTGAATATATGAAAAAAAAAATTCAGCCAGTCATTTTAGCAGGTGGCGGGGGTTCTAGGCTTTGGCCAGTATCAAGACAATCAAGACCAAAACCATTTAATAAAATTTTAAGTGATTATCCAATGTTGCACTCAACACTAATGCGACTAAAAAATATCAATACAAATCCAGCAATCATTGTTACAAATGAAAACCATAAATTTTTTGTTAAAGATATATTGAATCAAACTAAAACAAATGCAAAATTAGTAATTGAACCATTTGGAAGAAATACTGCTCCTGCAGTTGCATCTGCTGCAAAAATTGCTGATAAAGATTCTATCTTATTAGTGCTACCATCAGATCATTTAATTAGCTCAAATGAAAAGTTTGCTGATTTGATAGAAGGAGTGATAGCCTCAGAATGTGATGAAAAATTAGTTGTTTTTGGAGTAAAGCCAACTTTTCCTCATACTGGTTATGGTTATATACATACCGAAAACATTCAAGATAAATCTTATTTATCTGTTAAAAATTTTACTGAAAAACCCAGTCTTGAGGATGCCAAAAATTATATCAAAGATGAGAATTATTTATGGAATAGTGGCATGTTCATGTTTAATAGAGATACTTACCTTAAAGAACTTAAAAAATTTGATCCTGATATATTTGAGCAATCTATAAAATCAATTCCAACTTCCAATAAAGATGATGAAGAATATTATTTGATTGAGAATGAATTTAAATCCTGCCCTGATAAATCAATTGATTATGCTGTTTTTGAAAAAACATCGAATGCAATTTGTTTTTCATTTGATATAGGGTGGAGTGATTTAGGCTCATGGTCATCAATATATGATGCATCAAAAGATAAAAGAGACAAAAAGAACAATCTTTCAATTGGAGATAATATATTAATTGACAGCAAACAGAATATTGTTATTTCTGAAAGCAGACTAGTCGCTGCTGTTGGGATTTCTGATACTGTAATTATAGAAACAAAAGATGCAGTCTTGGTAACAACAAAAGAGAAGTCAGAGGATGTAAAAAAACTTGTGGATTGCCTTAAAGAAAATGATAGAGATGAGTTTCAATGGCACAGGGAAGTTCATAGACCATGGGGAAAATATGATTCTATTGATAGTGATGATGGCTTCCAAGTAAAAAGAATAACTGTAAATCCTGGTGCAAAGCTAAGTGTTCAAATGCATTATCATCGATCTGAGCATTGGGTTGTTGTTTCAGGTAAGGCAAGGGTTCACTACGGAGATGAGTATCGAGATTTAAATATAAATGAATCTACATATCATGACAAAGAGGTCGTTCATGCTTTAGAAAATATTGGAGATTCTCCAATGATCTTAATTGAAGTACAAATTGGCGATTATTTGGGTGAAGATGATATAGTTAGATTCGACGATATTTATGGCAGATCATAGGCTTTTTTCATAATATGATTAAATTTATAGATATAAATCGAAGCAAACCTTATAAAATTTTTCTAGACATCTATAAGACAGCACTAAGTGCAAACCAAAAGTACATAGAAGCTGCATCTATTAGTTCCTTCAGCAAAAGATATAATGAAGTCCGATCAAGATATGTAAACATTAAGTATATAAAAAATGATAATTGGATCTTCTTTACAAATTATGACTCACCTAAAAACGAGGAATTTTTAAATCATAAACAAATCAGCTGCATATTTTTTTGGAATGAACTTAATATACAAATTAGGCTTAAAGCAAAAATAAAAAAGTTATCAAAGACTCATTCAGATAATCATTTCAAAGAAAGATCAATTGAAAAAAATGCATTAGCAATATGCTCAAATCAATCCAGAGAAATTGCTTCATATGCAAGTATGATTAAAAAATACAATGATGTAATAAATTCAGACCTAAATTTACGAAAAAGACCAGATCACTGGGGTGGTTATAAATTTAAACCATATTATTTTGAATTTTGGGAGGGTAATAATGCCCGATTAAATAAAAGACAAGTTTTTAAAAAAAAGAATAAACTATGGATAGAGTCTTATTTGCAGCCTTGATTTACGAATAAATAATAAAATATTGCCAAATAATACAATTAGTTTAAAATCTATTAGAAAATTATGTATATAAAATTAATTTCTGTTAATCTCAAGCTTATCTAAAAGCTTTATGTCTTTAATCACCATTAATCAAGGTAAAAATTATAGTTACTAAATCAAAAAAAATTATTCCAATAAATAATAAAATAGCTGCTAAAAAAGTAATGCTTATTGATGCTGATGGTAATAAAAAAGGAATAATAGATATAAATATTGCACTTGAAGAAGCGCAATCAAAATCTCTCGATCTAGTTCAAGTTTCTGGAGAAGACTCCGACCCAGTTGTATGTAAGATTTTAGATTATGGAAAACTTGTTTTTGAAAAGAAAAAAAATAAATCAAGTACAAAAAGTAAAGTTAAAAGGATGTCTACAAAAGAAATAAAGTTTAGACCATCCACTGATACCGGTGACTATAATATCAAATTAAAAAAGATAAAAAGCTTTATTCTTGATGGAGATAAGACTAAAATAAGCGTCCGCTTTAGAGGAAGAGAAATATTAAACAGTGATATGGGATTAAAGTTATTAGAAAATCTTAAAAACGAGCTTATTGATATTGCTCAGGTAGATCAAGAACCATCTCTTGAGGGAAGGCAATTGCTGATGATTTTGTCACCAAAAAGCAAAAAATAAATTATTGAACTAAAATGGGGTATAAATTAAAAAAACATTCAGGCGCTTCAAAAAGATTTAAAAAAACTGGCACTTCTTTGAAGAGCAGAAGTGCTAATAGGAATCATATTCTTACTAAGCAAACCACTAAAAGAAAAAGACATAATAGAGGTTTAAATAAGCTTAGTGGTACTGTTCTAAAAATGGCTTCTAAATTAATTAAATAATTATGGCAAGAACAACAAAATCAAATACTGCGTCAAAGAGGCATAAAAAAACACTTAAGTCAGCTAAAGGTTATTATGGTGCCAGAAGTAGACTTTATAAGACAGCAAAGCAAGCAAACATCAAATCTCTACAATATTCTTTTAGAGATCGTAAGAATAAAAAAAGATCTTTCAGATCATTATGGATATCTAGAATTAATGCTGCATCGAAAGAACAGGGTGTATCTTATTCAAAGCTAATCAATGCTTTGTCTGCTAAAAAAATCATGTTAAACAGAAAAATGCTTTCAGATTTAGCAGTTTCTGATGACAGAACATTTAAGAAGATTGTTGATACAGCAATTAATTAGAGGTCTAAAATGTCATCTAATCAAGACATTTATACTCCCAGTTTGCATGAAGACAAAGGTAGTTATCACCCAATAAATAATATTAAAAGCTATATAATTGATTTATTGGAGTCATTTGGTTTTAAAACTATAAATGGTCAAGAAGTCGAATCTGAAAAGTTCAATTTTGATATGCTTAATATAAAGGAATCTCATCCTGCTCGACAAATGCATGACACATTTTATGTACAAAATAAATCTAATGTTCTTAGAACTCATACCTCGCCTGTTCAGATTAGAGCTATGTTAAATAAAAAACCACCTGTAGCTTATATTTCTGCTGGAAAGGTCTACAGGAAAGATGACGATTCGACACATTTGCCAATGTTCCATCAGATAGAGGGGATATATGTTGATAAGGATGTAAATTTTGCTAATTTAAAATATCTCATATATGAAATAATTACTTCGTTATTTGGAGATGAAATTAAAATAAGGTTTAGACCATCTTATTTTCCTTTTACTGAACCTTCAGCTGAAGTTGACATTCTTTCTTCTAAAGGAAAATGGTTAGAAATTCTTGGATGCGGAATAATTAACCCAGTGGTTCTTGAGAATTGTGAGATTGATTCTACAAAATATAGCGGTCTTGCTTTTGGACTTGGTATTGAGAGAATTGCGATGCTTAAGCATGATATCGATGACATAAGAGAATTTTATAAATCAAACTTAGATTTTTTAAAACAGTTTAAATGAAAGTTTCATACAATCATTTACTAAAATATATTAAATCCAGACCCTCTATAAAGGATGTCTCAGAATGTCTATTTCAATTGGGCCATGAAAATGAAATTCAAAACGGGATAATTGATATAGAAATCACTCCAAATAGAGGAGACTGCTTATCTTTAAATGGTTTATTAAGAGAATTATCGATATTTTTTGAGATAGATAAGTCACAAAAATTTTTTACAAAAGAAATAAAACCACTTAAATTAAGTTTTAAAAATGAGGCTCCTAATATCTGTAAAAACATTAGTTTTTTACAAATAGATATTGAGAATAATATTAATGATTACAGTGGGGATCTTGCTGATTATTTTAATGATCTTAAGTTAAAAAAAAATAATTTCTTCACTGACATTTCTAATTTTTTATCTTATGAAACAGGTCAGCCAACTCACTGTTATGATTATGAAAAAATTGATACAAATGAAATCATTTTCAGAGAAATAAATTATGATACTGAATTTGAAACACTGCTCGATACTAAAATTGATTTGGTGGATTCAAATCCAGTTTTTATATCCTCAGATAAAATAATAAATTTAGCTGGCATAATGGGAGGTAAAAATACAGCTTGTTCTGATAATACAAGATCAGTATTAATAGAATGTGCATATTTCAATCCTAAATCGATTATTGGAAAAACTGTTAAATATGATTTACAGTCTGATGCTGCTTACAAATTTGAAAGAAATGTTGATAGAGAGTGTCACGACATTGTTCTTAGAAGATTTATTAGTATTGTAGAAGAGCATACTAGAATCAAAAATATTCAGATATATAAAAATCGATTCGAGCTTCAAGAACAAAGAAGCATTGCTTTTGACATAGCAAAATTTAATAAAATTCTGGGACATAATGTTAGTGAAAATAAAGCTAGATATTATCTTGAAAGGCTTGGATTTTCTTTTTTAAAAAATAATTTCATCGGTGTTCCCTCTTATAGAAATGATATTTTCACTCAAAATGATATTGCTGAGGAATTAGCAAGATGCATTGGATATAACAATATTAAAAGTAAAGAAATAAAAATTACTAATAATAAAGAGGAATTAAACGAAGTATCACTTGAAGAAAATTTATCAAAATATTTGATTGATAATGGATTCTTTGAAGTCATAAATTACCCTTTTACTAAAGTTAATAACATCAACTCGATTTCCATTGATAACCCAATAGATAAAAACAGAAATTTTCTAAGGACAGATATGAGGCACTCATTAGTTCACGCTCTTTTGTACAATGAAAGAAGACAAAAGGACTCTATAAAACTATTTGAAGTATCAAATTTCTATTCTTGGGAAAATGATGAAAAAAAAGTTGTAACAGATAGACGCATAGGAATTATTGCAAGTGGCAGAATCGGTAAAAATTATCTTAATTTTTCAAAGAAAATAGATGAGAGTTATTTAAATTCAATTTTGTCAAAATTTTTCAAAATGGAAAATATACAAATTTTTCAAATTTCGAGAGATGAAATAGTAAGCAAGAAAAAAGATAAAATTTTTTACGTTGAAATCAATATTTTAAATTTGCCTGATGCCCTTAAAAAATTTGAATCTAAAAATGACAGACCTAAAGACTTTGTTAAGTATAAAAAAATTTCAGAACAACCATTTTCATCCAGAGATTTATCCTTTTCTATTATAGATGTAGATGATATTAAATTATTAGAAACCTATATTAATAACTTTAGTTCAGACATTCTTGTAGAAAAGTTTATGTTTGATTTTTTTAAAAATGATAAAACAGATCAGTATAAAATTGGTTATAGATTTATATTTCAGTCTCAAGACGTAACAATTAAAGAATCAGAAGTTGATGATGTTATAAATGATATAATCGCTAACACAATCAAAATTAAAACAGTAAAAATTCCTGGATTAAATTTATGAGTGTCTCAAAAGCGGAAATATCAAAGAAGATTTCTTCTGAATTGAATATTAACATAAAAGACTGTAAGTTATTTCTTGATTCTTTATTAGAATTAATAAAGAAAGAATCACAAAATAAAACAGTGAAGCTGAACAATTTTGGTATTTTTTATCTTCATAAAACACCAAAAAGACTTGGAAGAAACCCAAAAACAAAAGAATCATATATAATACAGGCGCGAAAAAAAATTAACTTTACCAGTTCTATTAAGGTTAAAAAGGAGATTAATTAGTGATATGAATAAATATATCTTTATTTTTGCTTTATTTTTGATATCTGTTTCAAACACAATAACAGCTCAAAATATGGCATCTAATAATGTTGATCAAGATTATTTAGATAGTCTTCCAGAAGATATTAGAAATGACGTTTTGCAAGAAATTCAAAAAGATAAGGAAAGCGATCAAACCACTCCCAAAAGACCTTCAACAAAAATTTCAAAATTAGATACCGTTAAAGAATGGGAAAAATTTAAATTAGAAAATCAAGTACAGTCAGAAAGATACGGCATGAATTTATTTAAATCTATGCAATCGACTTTCATGCCAATAAATGAACCTAATTTTGACTCAAATTATGTTCTTGATTTTGGTGATGTTTTAACTATACGGTTAATTGGTATTGAAAACCAGACACAAAAACTTGAGGTGAACAGAGACGGTTCTATATTTATTAATGAAATCGGTAAATTATATATTTCTGGATTAAGTCTAAATGCTGCTTCAGATCTCATAAAATCTAGAGTAAATTCCTCATTTATTGGCACGGATGTATATATTACATTAGAAGAGGTAAGAGATATTCAGGTTTTTATTACTGGCGGAGTAAATTTTCCTGGCATTTATACTTTAAATGGTAATTCACATTTACTTCATGCCCTAAATGTATCGGGAGGTATTTCTGAGAAAGGAAGTTTCCGACAAATTGAGATTAAACGCAATGGTGAAACTATTAGAAATGTTGATTTATATCAAGCATTAATACTTGGAGACACATCATTCAACGTATCATTAAAATCTGGTGACACAATTTTTGTAAATCCTGTAAATAAGCTTATAAGAGTTTCAGGTGCTCTCAATAATACAGGGGTTTTTGAGTTATTAGATAATGAATCATTTGATGATCTTATAAGTTTTGCTGGTGGATTTTCTAGAATGGCAAAAGATAACCAAAAGCTTATATTAAATCGTTTAGATGATAACGAATATAAATCCTCAATAATTCCAATTTCTGACTTTAAAAATATGAATGTGAAAAATGGTGATTCAATTTATGCAAAAAAACAAATAATTGGATCTGTTGAGATAAATGGTGAAGTTATGAATCCTGGAAAATACTCAATTACAAACGTGGATACCATATCTTCAATAATTAAAAGAGCAGGTGGTTACACTGAAAATGCTTATGTATATGCGTCAAGTATTTTTAAAGAAAAGCAAAAAAAACAAGAAGAGATTATAAATCAAGAATTGTATAATGATTTTATAAAACTTATTGCATATGGCGGTAATAGTTTAGATCCTATGGTGCTTTCTACCATATTGCAGGAGCTTAAAGAGATAGAATCCTTTGGGAGAGTAGTGGCCGAATTTGATCTTCAGGTAATATACGATAATCCATCAAAAGATACATATGTAGATGAAGGAGATATTATTAATATTCCAAAATTCAATAATAATGTTTTTGTTTACGGACAGGTAAATAAACCTAGTTCAGTATCATACAATTCTGGTAAAAAAATTGAACATTATATTTCTGCTGCCGGGGGACTAAATAATTTATCAGATAAGAGTAGCATAATAGTAATTAAGCCAAATGGAGAGATCGTTAAGGACTCTAATGGATTATTTATGCTTCCGTATGATGATATTGATATATATCCAGGCTCCTTGATATATGTACCTAATCAGATATTGTACAGAGATAATAGATTAGAGCTTTTTGGATCAATAGCACCTATTTTTAGCAGCCTTGCATTAAGTATTGCTTCTTTAAATAGTATAGATTAATCATTTACAATGAGAATTTATTATTTCTCATTAATTTTATTTTCTAATTTCGCTTTTTCAAATTATTTTGATTATATATATCAAGATAGACAACCTAGCTTTAATTCATTTGGTCAAGTTGGTCTTATTCAAACACCTACAGCAAATACAAAAGGTGAGGACTCAATTCATCTTATAATAAACAATAATCAAATGTGGAAGTATGGTTCGTTAACCGTTACACCTTTTGACTGGTTGGAGGCATCATACTTTTACTACAGACCAAGGGACTTAACTTGGGAGGTTAACAAAAAAAAGGGAGATTACTTAGATAAAGGTTTTAATGTGAAATTTTCATATAAACCTAAAAATAGACATCTTCCATTGTTTGCAATTGGATTAGATGATATTGGGGGAACTGGATATTTTGCAAGAGAATATATAACGTCAACTTTTAATAAGAATGCATATAACTTTACACTAGGCATGGGATGGGGAAAGTTTACTGGCACTTCAAGTTTTCCAAATCCATTGAAATTTATTGATAAAGATCTCGAAAAAAGAAATACTTCATTTTCAGAACAAGGAGGAACTTTTGCAACTGATACTTGGTTTAGAGGAGAAGCATCTCTTTTTGGAGGAGTTGAATTTTATTTACCTAAACTGAATGGTGCAAAACTAAAATTAGAGCATGATCCTTTTAATTATTTAGATTTTTCAGCTCAGAATAGAAGCGATGCAGATTTAAATATTAGGAAAAAAGATAGCTCAATCAATCTTGGATTAAGCATACCAATAAATAAATACTTAACATTAGAGTCATCTTTTATAAAAGGTAACACTTTTAACATATCATTTGTAATTGGAACTAATTTAAATCGAGTGAAGTTGAAGAAATCTAAATTTGAACCTCAAATAAAGGAAAGTCGTGATCTAAGTGAGGGAGGATTTTATAAAGACCTTACATACAACCTAAACAAAAATAGATTATTTTTACAAACTGCTGATATTGATAGCAAAAAAAATGAATTAAAAATATCAGTAACAAATTCACAGCATTTAAATCAAATTAGATCTAGCTCATACGCAGCTGAAATTTCAAGAATTACATATGAAAAACATGATCTTGATATAAATAAAATTACTGTAAAAAATATTAATGTTGGCATCGAAACAAATAAGATAAGCTTCTATACAAATCATTTGAATAATCAAAATTTACCTGTTGAGGTTGTAAAAAATTATACAAAGATCGATTCAGGAGATAAAAATAGTTATAAAAAACATAGATTTAAACCGATATTAAATTTTCCAATTTCTTTTAATAGTATTGTTCCAAATATAGTAAGTCATGTGGGATCGCCAGATAAGTTTTATTATGGCGGAGTAGTTTTACAAAATACAAATGAAACACTTTTTAGTAGAAACTTAATTTTGACATCAAATATAGCTATAAATATTACAAATAATTTTAATTAAACTCCTTATAGACCCGAATCAAAACTTCCTAGAGTCAGGACAGACATTGTAAAATATCTTCAGGGCGCAGATAAAATCTATATAGATAATGCTCAGTTAGACTATTTTTTTACTCCTAAAAAAGAAGTTTATGGGAAGATTTCTGGTGGTATATTTGAAAAGATGTATGCAGGTATTGGATTTGAATTAATTCATAAACCATATGAAAAGAACTTTTATTGGGGGGTAGAAAGTTTTTATGTTAAGAAAAGAGATTTTGATCAACTATTTAAGACATTAAGTTATAAGACAATTACTTCTCATTTGAATTTCAATTATTTTTATGAACCTTTAGAAATAAATTTAAACTTAAGCTATGGCAAGTATTTAGCAGAGGATGTTGGTTATACTTTTGATATTTCAAGAATTTCAAAAATAGGAGTTAGATCTGGATTCTTTTTTACTAGAACAGATGTGTCTGCTGAGTTATTTGGAGAGGGGAGTTTTGACAAAGGTTTTTACATACAAGTGCCTTTAGATATTTTTTATAAAAAGTACACTTCATCTTATACCAATTTTAAATTAAGGCCTTTAACAAGAGATGGCGGGCAAAAACTTAATTATCAAAAGAGCTTACAAGGTTTAATGTTTAATTCAAGCTCATACGAACTTGATAAACAGTGGAGTGGATTTCTTGACTAAAAAAATTCTTCTGTCAGTTTTTTTGATTACTGGATGCTCAACCATCAATTCATATACAAGTATTTATGATTCTTTTAAAGATGCATTTTTAGTTTCAACAATTAATAAAGATGATTTTCTAAATTTTTATCCTACAAAAAACAAAATCATTTTAAGCATTAATGATAATGATGAATTTCTTGCATATGAGACTAATGAAAATATATGGGTTAGTTCAAAGGACATCAAATTGAATCTGATTAATGGCAAGTTAATTAAATTTGAGGGTAAAGAAAGTAACTTTGAGTTAGTTAATTTTCAAAAAATTAAAACTGATCATTCAGCATATATTAATTTTAAGGATCCAAATTCTGGATATTTAGAGATAAATTTTTCATATAAAATTATAGATAGTGGAAGTTTATATCTTCGTACACTCGATAAGAAAATTTCATATCAGTTAATAAGAGAAGATTTTAATGTAGATTTAATTTCATGGTCAGGCACTAATTTTTATTGGATTGATGGAGACAATAATATCATTATGTCTGAACAATTTATATCAACATTTGGAGACAAATTAAAAATCACTAAATAAAAAAAACGGCATTAAAATGCCGTTTTTAAATCTTAAAAATAAAATTATGTGCTAGTTCCTGTGCTAGTTCCTGTTGTGGTCCCAGTACTTGTGCTTGTACTCGTACTTGTGCTTGTAGAAGTACTTGTACTTGTAGATGTGCTTGTACTGGTTGCTGGAGTCGGAGCCGGTGTAGGCGCTGGAGTCGGAGCCGGTGTAGGCGCTGGAGTCGGAGCCGGTGTAGGCGCTGGAGTCGGAGCCGGTGTA
>MDTA01084553.1_pt1 | contig 37644 bp, 27 predicted proteins | sample 811151 | NCBI WGS metagenome assembly MDTA01 (sample SAMN05326648, study PRJNA326480) | marine metagenome | isolation source: seawater | place: Indian Ocean: South | collected 2010
TGGCTTGCCCCGCCGTTCTTTGAGGTCGGCACATAATGCCGCGGCCGCCGTCAAATCTAGGCGTGGGCCGAGAACATAATTGTCAGAGAGATCTGTATTATCGCTCACGCTATCCGTTCCGCTTTTCTTGTATACATGCGAGCAGGCCTTTCAGCCGGACTCGCGGCAATCTGAGGTAGTGCATATTTAGAGGGACAACCTTAAAATTTAGTGTGAAATGACAGGGCGCCCAGCCGGATATATTGCTGTGACGTCAATCTAAAGGCGTGTTAACCATAATCAGGACGCGCTGAGTATTCTCTTAACTGAGCAAGGAAGTCTTGCCGGATACAGATTCAGTTTAGGTCTCGGCTGCTCCGCCAGTCAGTCCCAACCAGTCATCGTTCCGTAAACGCACGGTCAAGCGATCTGGTGACCGGTTTCAGTATATACTGCATCATCGTACGCGATTGTGTGACGATCTCTGCACGCACTTGCATACCCGGCGTTAGGGTATGGGCGAACTCGCCCTTGCCGATTTCCTGGGCCTCAAGAGCTACATAGGCGATATAATAGGCGTCGCCCGAACGCTCATCTGTAAAACTGTCGGCGGATATGTGTGAGACGTGACCGTTTAATTTTCCATAGCGGTTTGGGTCGAAGGTTGTGACAGTAATGTCTGTCGTCTGGCCCGGAGCAATATGACCGATGTCCTTGGGATTGATTCGAACTTCAGCGAAAAATTCGGCGCCAGTTGGGGTGATTTGGGCTATGACGCCGCCCGGGCGCACAACGTCTCCCCCGCCGCGCACCAGAACGTCGTTAACCACGCCGGCCACTGGGGCGCGCACTGTCAAACGGTCTGTGCGATCGCGATAGGACATGAAGGGTTTTTCGATCTCGGCCAATTCGCCCAGAACACTGGCGCGTTCTTCGGCGATTCGGCTTCTATACTCCGCTTCTGCGCCCGCGCGCTCGGCCGTGGCGGCGTTGAGGGCGTCCCGCGTCTGGTCAAGGCGCGTGCGGGCGACCACAACGGCGGCATTGGCGCTCGCCACATTGGACTTGGCTTGGAGATAGGTCTGTTTTGACGTGAATCCTTCTTCAATAAGCTCATCCTGAATAGCAAGCTGCTCCCGCGCATATTGAAGGAGGTCAGTTTCCGCCTTTAGTTCCGCTTCTGCCTTTGTCACTTCCGCCTTGGCCGAGGTTTGCCTTGATATGAATGTTTCCATTGAGGCCTTGTGCTGTTGGCTGGCGGCGACGAAGATCGCTTCCTGCTCGACAACGAGATCGAGCCAGTCGTCACGCCATTGAGAAAAGTCAGGTTCGCGACTTTCCATTTGTGCAGCCATTCGCTCGGCTCGAATTTCTAGGCTTGCGCGGCGCGCGGCAAGTCGATCGAATTCGCCGCCGCCGCTTTCGGCTTGCAATTTGGCGAGCGCCTGGCCCTTATCTACTGTATCCCCGGGTTCGACGAGAAGCTCGTCGATGATGCCGCCCTCGAAGTGTGCGACTTCACGAGTTGATCCATAAGGCGCAATTTCCCCCATAGCGACGGACAACTCACGCACATGGGCGATGTTCGCCCAGACCAATAGGAAGATAAAAAGTCCGCTTATGACCGCCATCGCAGCCTGTGCAAGATAGGGCGGGGCGCCTTCTTCAAGCTCCAGCGGCAGCGCGAGGCCATGTCTTTCACCAACATTTTCGTGCCTTGCGGCGACCTGAATCGTAGATTTAGTCATGGGTCTTACTCTTCATTCACTTCTTCATGTCGCCAGGACTTTTGAGACAACCTGGTCCGGGGGGCCGATATCACGGACGACGCCGCGCTCCAGCCACACCACGCGATCCGCGATGCGCATGTGGCTGGGACGTTGCGTTGTCATAATGATCGTACTCTGGCGCCGTTTTTCCTCGATTATCGAAAGCAACGCCTGTTCGCCCGATTGGTCGAGCGTGACAGCCGGCTCATCCAGAATATAGATGGGCGCATCCTTGATAAAAGCACGGGCGAGGTTGATACGGTTCAGCAAGGGATCGGGCCAGGTGGCGCGCGCCATGGTCGTACATCGCGTCTCCAGGTCGCGCTCAAGCGAACTTCCATAATAACGGTCAATGCCGAGTTTTGATGCTATAGCCTTGATTTCTTCATCCGAAGCATCGGGGCGGGCGAGCCGAATATTCTGCGCAACCGTGCCATGGAAAAGGTCAAGAGACTTCAAGCCAACGCCAATGGCTTGGCGCCATTCGCCTTTATCAAGCTGGCGCAGATCAAGACCATCAATGTAAATACTTCCGGCTTGCTGCTGGTGAAGGCCTAGCAAAACGCGCAACATTGTGGAGGCGCCAGCGCCGCTACAGCCATAAAGGCAGACGAGTTCGCCCGGCATTGCCTCAAAAGAAACGCCGCGCAATGTTGGCTCGCGCTGGCCGGCATGTCGGAAAGAGACTTTGTCCACAACGATGTGCCCTTTGAAAGTACGTGGAATAGACGGCACAGCATTAGGCTCACGTTCGAGGGGAAGACGAACCAGCCGATTTATTTGTTGCAGGCTCTGAAGCGTCTGACCAAGAGTGAGGGTTGTCAGGAACAGATTCCGGATAGGACCGAGCACGCGCCAGGACAACGCCATCACGGCGATGAGGGCGCCACCAGTAAGATCGCCATTTATAACCATCGTGACGCCAAGGGCCAGAACGCCGACGCCGGCAAGCGCCACTGTAGACTGAGAAAAAATCTGAAGCAGGGAGTTAACCTGCCGCGCTCTCATATTCGCAACAGCCGCCTCTGCCGACAGTTTGCGGTGCCGTTGCAGCCAAACATGCTCCGCCGCAAGGTCATTGATTGCTTTTTGACATGATACAGCCTCAACCGTGAGGTTGTTCAACTGAGAACGGGCCTCTCCGGATTTTCGGATGAGTTTGCCGGTTTTTGGCACGGCCAAGCAGGCGGCAAGCCCGTAGAGCACAACGAGAGATACCGGCGCCCACACGAGCGATCCTCCGATCCAGGCAATCACAGCAACAAACAGCACTATATAAGGAAGATCGAAGAGTGCGCTCGCCAGTGGGCCAGTGAAAACCTCATGCAGGGAAGTCATCTGTCGCAAGCGTGTCAACTGAGATCCGATAGGGGCGTCTTCCGTGTGTGATAGCGACAAGTGCAGCAAATGTCTGAACGCCGTCTCGTTTAGTTGTTCGTCGAGCCGCGCGCCCAGATAGGCCTGCAGCTTGATGCGAATACGGCGTAACAGAAAATCGGCCGCCAGGATCAGTGCGATACCAGCGGTAAGTCCCGCGAGCACATTGTATGATCCAGCGGCGATGGCTTTGTCATAGACAGCCATGACAAAAATCGGCGGCGCTAACGCCAGGATATTCACCACGAAACTGATGAGAAAAATCTGGCGGATATGAGGACTGAAGGTAGAAAGCAAGTCATCCGTCCAAGACGTCGCCGCAGGACCGCTATTGATGTCAGGCTTTTCGGATTTCTCCGGAAAAATAGCCAATGCGCCGATCTCGTCGATCGCCAATCGTGACTGGCGTCCCGTCGAGGGGTCATAGACAACAATTTCCCCGTCGCGGTTACGCTGCTCAGCCAGCTTCAAGCACCCATCTTCGTAGCGTAAAAAACAGGGCAAATATTCCGGGCGCAAATTGGAAGCTGACGCCGGCTCGACCGACGTCTTGAAACCGAGCTTGTAAAGCACCGAGCGAAAAGCCGGGACCGTCGACACGTCATCGGCGTGAGGCAGTGCTTCAAAGATGTACCTATCGCCTTGCGCCCAATCAATCAACTTCAAAAAGCGCCGCAAGACGTCCAGGCAATCGAGATTGATCGCTTCTGCTCGAGAGCCAGCGCCGCGGAACTCAGTACGCAGGTGCTCCTGGAGCAAGCGCACAGGATTCGCACCCTTGGGGAAGTTATACGTCATTTATCCCCCCGGGCGCTTCCTGAATATGAATCTTTCCTGTTTGTCCTGTCATGCCGCCCCCGACTGCGCAGCATATGAACTGCTTTTCTCAGGGACGAGCCGCCCATTTGATATTCTGTAGGTTTTGTCTGCAAGGCGGAGCAATGAAGGACGGTGAGAAGCGATGACTATGGTCACTTTGCCTTTCAACTTCTGTAGCGCTTCGATAAATTTCTGTTCTCCGGTCAAATCAAGAAGCGTATTGGCTTCGTCGAGCACCAGCACTGACGGGCGAAGAGCAATCGCGCGTGTAAGCGTGATCCGTTGCGCCGTGGGCGCCGGCACATCACGGCTTGACGCGCTTTTAAGCAAGGTATCGTATCCCTGCGGCATTCGCATAACCTCGTCATCGAGACCAATAAACTTTGCAGCAGAGAGCGCTATGTTCGCCGGCGTTTCGCCAAATAGCGTGATATTGTCCAGAATCGTGCCTCGAAAGATCACGGGATTGAGGCCGATATAACGCACATGGCGCCTTAATATACTCGGCGCCTCCGGCCCGCATGAATCGGAGCCAACACGTATTTCTCCTTCGATGACCGGCGCATCTTGAACCAATGCGCGTAACAAGGTGGAGCGACCACTCCCGTCATCGCCGGTGATGGCGACAAACTCACCAGCGGTAATATCCAGATTGATGTTGGAAAATAGTGGCAAGGCGCCTTCATGCTGGATAGTCACGTTCGTAAGCGTGACCGGTTTAGGCGAAAAGCGTTTCGGGAATCTGGCGGGTAGCATTGTATGGGGGCTTGCCTGCTCAAAGATTGTAGAAACGCGGTTTCGCCGGTGCTGCGCCAGCTTGATCTCGTTCCAACTCCCGAGAGAACGCATTAACGGCTGAAGAAGTTGTGAGGACAGCAACATGCAGCAAGCGAGCGCACCAAGAGAAAGACGGCCGTTCAACACGAGCATGGCGCCGACGGAAACGATCACCACAGTCGAAAGACCGGCATAGGCATTGGTATAGGCTTGCGCTGTCCCTGTGAGCTGAATCATTTGTTTCGTGACTACGCTGGCGGCGGATTGAAGCCGCTCATACCGCCGCATCATTTGCGGTTCCATGGCGCAGGCCTTGACCGTTTGTATCGCCCGGAGCACTTCGATAATGAAATCCTGCTTTCGCGAATCTAGTGTCTCTCTCTCCGCGATCGCAGCATTCAGGGATTGCGTGCTTTTCATAGCGAGATAGCCGAAGATCATGAACAGTCCGATGACCGCAGCAAATACCCAGCCTCCGATCAATATGATGACGGCTGAAAAGACAGGAACGAACATGATGTCGACAATGACAGTCCGTGATTGTGCGCTGTAATGATTACCGAGGCCGGTAACGGCGTTAAGCCTTTCTAGATGCTCGCTTGGCGCAATCTTGCCGAACTCAGAAGGGCGTGCAGAGAGCATGGTCTTCATGGCTTTAACGGACAAATTATGCGTGAACGCAGCTGAGGACCAGTTTATCACCAGAGATCGTAAATATTTAAGGAGACTATCTATAAACACTGCCGCGGCGAGAAGAAGAATTAGAACCGACAAGGTCTCGAAAGCGGCGTTCGGCAAAACGCGATCATAAACCTGGAGAATGGTGAGTGGGAGCGCAAGCGAAAGAAGATTAACGATACAAGAGGCCAAATAAGTCGTGGCGTTCATGCGTGGTGGCCGCAAACCGCCATCGACACCCCTGTTGTCGTTGAACAACTCGGTGGTGAATTCCCTTATTATCGAACGCATGCTTAATACTTCTACTTTTGGTCGCGTTTTCAGATTTTATTTATGGTTAAATCCTTTCGGAATGATGTGCGCCATGAGTGAAAATTTGAAAAAAATACTCGTTTTTTTTCCTGTTAACCAACACAGTAAGGCTCTGATTAAGCGTCGACGCCTATTCTCCGAGACGTAGAGTTGCTTATTGAGTAGTGTTATGGCCCAAGACAAGCCTGGCGTTGGCGAAAACGTTTCAAATTCCACGCAAAACATCAGCCAAGACAGGGAGGCCGAAGACGCCGCGTACAAAAACGATCGCGAGTCTCTTAAAAATGCCCGTGACGGCGACACTGTTGACGCCGACGGCGGTGATGACTCTGGCGGCTACGCCAATCTCCATTTCGGTAAACAAAATCTTAACACCCCGCAGGGTGAAACTGACAGGCCTTTTGATGAGAGCGATCCGTTCATGGGGGGAAGGTCAAACCGCGGCCAAGCCTCGCGTGACGCCGATCTTGATGAAGATGACTCCAGCCAGAGTTTGACACAACCGCCAGGCTTTAATGGCGAGGCCCTAGATAACATTTCATACGAGTTAAAATCACCAGAGGCGACGACAGAAGGAGAGGCCTTTGAAGTCAGCGCTTTAGCCAATCCCGTTTCTGATCATCTGGCGCCAGAAGTTCAATCCGGAAATCAGCATGCACATGAAGCATTGGGCTTCCGCAACAGCGAACCTGTGATCGCGGCGACCAGTGCTGAAATCGGCAAGGGCTCTGATGGCGATATCATCACATCTCCTGAAGACAACAACGCCGGCGGCGATAATATAGTTACGCCCCCTGAAGACGATGAACCGTCAACCGAGTCTGACCAGCCGCGCTCCAATGAAGCGCCAGTCGATATTATTTTTTCGGGCGGGCCGATCGCTGAAAATCTGAGCAGCGTTGTTATAGGCAATTTGCTTGCAGTCGATAATGATGCAAACGAGAGTTTTGTTTTTTCAATTATCAATGACGAATCGGGTCTATTTGAGCTTGATGGCAATACGTTGAAACTGAAAGAAGGCGTGTCTTTCGATTTTGAGCAGAGCGAAAGCCATGACGTGGCTTTGCGTGTCACAGACAGCGCCGGCAACACCTATGACGAAGTCTTCACGGTCAACGTATCAAACGCTAATGAAGCGCCTTTTGGTCTCGGCCTTTCGTCTCTGGATATCGCCGAAAACATGCCTGGCGGAACTGTGGGGGCTCTTTTCATCGCCGATCCGGACGCCGGTGACGCGATCTCTTTCATCGTTTCGGATGAAAGGTTTGAAGTTGTCGGAAACGACCTGAAATTAAAGGAAGGAGTGTTTCTTGACGCGGAGACGTCAGGCTCTGTTGACCTCACCATTACGGCCACTGACGCCGGCGGCCTGTCTGCATCCGCCGGCTTTACCATCAATGTGACCGATGTAAACGAAATTCCCATTCTGAATGTCGTAAGTGAATCAGGGCTTCGAGCATCTTATTACAATATCGGTCATGCTCTCAGTGACCTTGATGAAGTTGACTTCAATGCTGAGCCCGATGCGCGAGGCGTCGTTGACAGTCTCGACTATATGGACGGCGGCGAATTGTTCTGGGAAGGCGCGCCCGGAAATTACTTTGCAGCTAAGTATGAGGGCAATCTCATTGTTGAAGAGGGTGGCGCTTATACCTTCGACATGGCCAGCGACGACGGCAGCATGTTGTTTATCGATGGCGTCGCCGTTCTCGATAATGACGGCCTTCATTCCACGCGCACACGTACGACCACGCTGGATCTGGATGCCGGCTCTCACGACATTGAGGTCCGCTATTTTGAAAATGGCGGTTCGCAGACGCTGCAGCTCGCGTGGTCGGGACCAGACACAGGCGGCGTTACGGAAGTCATAAACGGCGCCTCATTCGAGCATGGCCACTCTATCGACAACTTGACCGTCGCGGATGATGCGGCCGGCGCCATTATCGCGCGCCTCACGGTTGTCGATCCGGACATTGGCGATACGCATTCATTTTCGGTAAACGATGATCGCTTCGAAGTTGTAGAACAGGACAGCGCATTCTATCTCAAACTTAAAGATGACGTCAGCATCGATTACGAGCATGAAAACGAACTCATTGTCGAAATCACCGCGACCGATGCGAGCGGGGCCAGCAATACGCTAAGCCTGCCGATCGCTGTCGAGGATGTGAATCACGCGCCGACTATATCCATCGTGGGCGGGGAGGGGTTGCAAGCATCGTATTTCGATGTCGGGCATTCCCTCAGCGATCTCAATGAAGTCGACTTCGACGCCGTTCCCGATGCGGAGGGCGTGGTCGACAGCCTGAACTATACGGCTGGCAAGGAGAGCTTCTGGGACGGGGCTCCAGGCGACTATTTCGCAGCAAAATATGAGGGTCAGCTCTTGGTCGAGGAGGGCGGCTCCTATACTTTCGATATGTCGAGCGATGACGGCAGCATGCTTTTTATCGACGGCGTTGCGGTTCTCGACAATGACGGCCTGCACTCGACCCGCACACGCAGTGTGACGATGGACCTGGAAGCAGGTTCCCACGACATAGAGGTTCGCTATTTTGAAAATGGCGGATCCCAGACGCTTCAGCTTTCATGGGGGGGGCCGGACACAGGCGGCGCCTCTGAAGTGATCGGCGGCGAGTCTTTCCGTTTGCCCGGATTTACGGATGCGGACAGGCTCGGCGTGACGGAGAATGCTTCAGGCGACATCGCTGCACGGTTTTCCATTGCCGATGCTGAAGGTGATGTTATCGCCGTTACAGCAAGTGACGACAGGTTTGAAATCGTTGAAGACGCCGACGGGTATATCCTCAAGCTAAAAGAGGGCGTCGATGTCAATTACGAATCTGAATCCGAGGTCCCGGTCACCATTACAGCGACAGATGAACATGGCGAGGCGATATCGCAATCATTTTCTGTCCCGGTTATCAATGTCAATGAGGCGCCCGTCGAATTTACTCTGGCTTCGGTTTCAAACGAAGGACGCCTGGTTCTGAACGCCGATGGCGGAAATGACGATGCTGCAATCGCAGCAAATATGGAAAGTTTTCCGACCGACGCCATTACGGTGGAGGTTCGCTTCTCCTCCGATCAGACCGATGTGGGGGACGGCGCACCGCTCTTTTCTTACGCGGCAAATGATGGCTCAAACAACGAGGTGCTGATCTGGCTTGAAGGCTCCAGCGGCAATCTGCACCTTTATCTCGCTGGACAGAAAGTCAATACCGGCGTGTCTAATGCATCGCTGCTGGACGGGGAGGAGCATCAGGTTTCCTTCACTTGGGACCAGGCGACGAACGAGCTTGCCGTTTATGTAGACGGCGACTCTGCTTTTGAATCAATGCTCAGTATCCGCGATCTGAAAGCGGGCGGCTCACTTGCCTTTGGTCAGGAACAGGACTCAGAAACTGGCGGCTTTGACGTCGATCAGATTTTCCAGGGTGAAATAGCGGAAGTCCGGATTTTCGATTATGCGCGCAGTCATATCGAAATTTCGGAAAATGCGGGCGTAACGCTTGCCGACCCGGAAGCAGAGCCCGGACTGGTCAATAACTGGCTGATGGGCAGTTCTGATAGGGGATTTATTGCGGACCTTGTGGGCGCCGATGATCTCCAACTTATCAATGGCACCTCTGTGGAAGGCGGGGAGGTCTTTGACACGCCAACCGTGCTTGAAAATCGCCCGGGCGCTGTGGCCGGCGTTCTGTCCGCGACCGACCCCGACACCGGTTCAGCGGTCAGTAATTTTTCTATTGTCAGCGACCCTTCTGGCGCCTTTGAGATCGACGGAAACCAGTTGAAACTGAAAGACGGCGTCACGCTGGATTATGAAACGCAGGACGTCTATGAAATCGTCATCGAAGCGGACGGTTCTGGTGGCGAATCTGCGCAGCAAACCTTTACGGTCAACGTCGCTAACGAAAATGAATCTCCCATCGATTTTGCACTTGATCCTGCCTCTGCGGAAAAAGTTTTGTCCCTGAATCAGGATGGCGGAATTGACGATGCTGCTATTGCGTCCGACCTGGAAAGCTTCCCGACCGACGCCTTGACTGTGGAAGTGCGCTTTTCTTCACAACAGACCGATGTTGGCAATGGAACACCGTTGTTTTCTTATTCCGCGAGCGACGGTTCGGATAATGAAGCGTTGATATGGCTCGAAGGGTCGAGCGGCAAGCTCCATCTTTACCTTGCCGGAAAAAAAATCAATACGGGCGTCGATAATGCAGAGCTTCTGGATGGGAACGAACATCAGGTCTCGTTCACATGGGATCAGGCGTCAAATGAATTAAAAGTCTATGTCGATGGTGAGATGGCTTTCGACTCGACCGTCGACATTCGTGACCTGAAAGCTAACGGAACGCTTGCGTTTGGACAGGAACAGGATGCGGAAGGCGGCGCTTTCGATATCAGGCAGGTTTTTGAAGGCGAAATCGCTGAGGTGCGCATATTCGACTATGCGCGCAGCGATGTTGAAATTGCCGATAATCTGGGTGCGCCGATTGGCAGCCCAGACACGGAACCTGGCCTTGTTAACAACTGGGTTATGAATGCTGAAAGTAACGGCGCCATTGAGGACCTAGTGGGCGCCAATGACCTTCAACTCACGAATGGCGCTGCAGTTCAGAACAGCGTCAACTCAGCGACGCCGCTTGTCGCTGAGAACGATCCGGGCGCGATGATTGGCGCCTTGTCCGCCACTGATCGCGTTACAGGCGAGCCCATCTCTAATTTCGCGATCGTCGACGATTCTTCAGATCTTTTTGAAATCGACGGCAATCAGCTGAAACTAAAAGATGGCGCCGCGTTCGACTATGAAGCGCAGCATAGCCACGAGGTTGTCATCGAAGCCATCGCCGAGAATGGCGAGACCACACAGATGACAGTCGCGGTTCAAGTATCCGATATCTCGGAGATCACGGGCACGGATGGAAGCGATCGTCTGACAGGAACAAGCGGCGCTGATCTGATCTCGGGAGAAGAGGGCGTTGACACTGTTGTATTCTCCGGGAATCGCGCCGACTACACGATCGAGCAGATCGACGAGGAATCCTATCAGGTGACGGACAATCGCGCCGACTCTCCAGACGGCGTCGACATTGTGCGAACGACTGAAAACTTCGAATTCGCCGATCAGACAATCGGTGTCGAAAACATACTCAATACGCCGCCGACAGATATTTCTTTGGAGCTGGCGTCAAATGCTCGTCTGACGGATGCGTCTGTTTCTGATGCGAATATCGATATCGCGGATGGCGGGGGCTCAGACACCGCGCAAGTAGATCTCTCCGGGGCGATAGATGGGAGCGCGGCAATTACGATTTCGTTCGCCACCATTGACAACTCTTTTGAGCTCTTTGTGAATGGCCAGTCGCTTACAAACGAGACGGTTCAGCTGCAATCCAATGTTTATGATGCTGCGACCCAAGCATTCCTTCAGTTTGGAGACGGGGCGCCGATCGATACGCCCTGGGTGGCGAATGACGACGGTTCGCCTCGACTGGTCGCGCAAATCACCAGTGAAGGCGTCGAAATCCTCGCAACACGCACGCCATCATCCGGAGCTTACGAGACGATGACACTTGTCAACGGCGATTTCACAGCGCCGTCTCTCGTCGACGGAATGAATACGGTGACGGTGAACAATCCCGATGACAACGGTCCCGATGGCGTCAGCGCTGTCGTGTCGGCGCAGTTTGCAGAGCCTGTCGAGGGACCGGTGTCCGGCGAAGAGGGAGCCATTGTCGGAAGCCTTTCTTCCATCGACGCAGACGCTGGCGCTGCGGCCACATACGCTATCACCGAGGATGTTTCCGGGCTTTTCGAGATCAACGGAGACCAGGTGAAAGTTAAGGACGGCATGGCGCTCGACTACGACGCACAGTCATCTCATGAAATCATTGTCGAAGTGACCGACGAACATGGCGCGATCTATCAGGAGACGCTCACCATTGACGTCCAGCCGGAAAGCACGGCGACACAGCAGCTTTACGGCGATGCGGACGCCAATGTGCAGACCGGCGGCGCGGGCGATGACGTCATTTACGGCGGCGCCGGCGACGACACCATCACAGGCGGTCAGGGTGAGGACATGATGGTCGGCGGCGACGGCTCTGACGTCTTTGTCTATGCAATGGGCGATGGCTCGGATGAGATTTCGGGCGGCGCAGGCTGGACGGATGTCATTGACCTCACTGACGGCGCTGCACCGGTTGGCGAATTCGGAACCGACTGGACCGTCGATCTGACCGAAGGCGCGATTAGCTCCGTGACTGACGACACGATCATCTTCACAGATGACGCTGCCGGCTCAATATCGCTCAATGATGGGTCAGTGATCAATTTCACCGAAATCGAGCAACTGACTTACTAGGGATGACACAAGCGGCGTGAATTTGCAGCCCATCCACGCGCAAACAATAAGTCGCACAATTTATATTGTCGCAAATTTAATGTGGTGGAAAGCCAGCCCTATATGCACCGAGAGCGCGTCAACATCGCGGCGGCGACGCTGACGCGCTCCCGTGTAATCTCCGAAGCCTTTCCCCCGCCGGTCTCTCCCCCCAGCAAAGGCTACGGAACGGTGTTCTCTCCCTAGAACGCATGTAGGCTAGCGCCCAGTTCTAGGGCGCTATAGGAAATATTGGCCATCTAGGCAGAACTTTGCAGGCTTTAGAAACTGGCCAGCGGCATCGGCAACGATTCTACGTGCCGTTTTGACTGGATCTCAGTGATCAACTGAGCTTGGTTGCCAATGAACTGGCTCGGCGTCACACCGACGAAGGTTTTGAATTCTTTGATAAAATGAGACTGATCGTAATAGCTGTCCCCAGCGGCGGTCATCCAGTCGAGTTCACCGGCCCGAATACGGTCAGCGGCGCGCAAAGCGCGATATTTACGCTGCAAGAATTTCGGCGATGCGCCGAAATATGTCTTTGCGATCCGATCGGTCTGCCGCCTGGAGACGTCCATCATGGCAATCAGCGTATCCACGCTGAGATCATTTGGATCGAGAAGCCAATGTGCCAGCGCTTCAGGATATGAGCTGACACGCCGACGCGCGATGCGTCGCGCCACAAGATTGGCGAAAAAGCGATCCGCCGCCACCGCCATATCGTCAAGACTGCGCGCATTGCGCATTTCATCAATCGTGGAGCGCGCCAGCCCCCCGGCAAATGACGTGAGATCAATGACTCTGTCAGTCGCTTCTTCTGCATTGATCCCGCACAGCGTGACCCATCCTTTTGGACGAATGCCGATGCCGAAAACGCGCGTGCCAGCTTCTGCCTCCATACAATATGCGCCCATGGTGGGCCCAAGCAGAAAGGCCGACGTGATATGCTGTTTCTGGCCATCAGGCGTGTGCAGGATGCCGCCCCCGCCCAAAACTACGCGGATATTCCCCATTTCCGCACAAAGCGGCTGAATCGTCCGTTCTTCTGTCGAGAAATAGTAATAGGCGCGTACATGATCTCGAAGATCCGCTCGAGGAATATGATATTCAAGAGCCATCGCCTAATCGCAAACCCTACCCAACTGGAGAGAAACAGTACTCTATTTTTGGCCCCTTTTGGGGCGAAACTGCGAAACAGGCGCCAAATTCTTCACGCCGCTATTTCGGGTCACTATTATTCGCGGCCTTTGCCATGGTTAGCATTATTTATTTGATATTATTAAACTATTCCGGCACCCCTGTCGTATATCCACAATCTGTTATTCAACATTTCCCGTAATCGTCAACCCGTCATAAGCCGGTTCAACCCACTCGGGAAGCTCATTTTTCAATGTCCGATAATCCATGTGGATGTGCAGGTTAGTCAAAATACCCTGTTCCGGCCGCACGCGAGCCAGCCATTCCAGGGTCAGATCAAGATGAGCATGCGTTTTATGGGGCTTGTATTGCAGGGCATCCACGATCCACACTTTAACGCCGGACAAGGTCGCAAAGCTGTCTTCAGGAAGCCCGACGGCATCGCTGGAATAAGCGATATCGCCAAAACGGAAGCCTAGCGAATTGACGCCGCCATGATATTGCAGGAAAGCCGTTACCGGTATCGGCCCGGATGGCCCGTCAATGGCAAACGCTTCGCCGCAAGACGGCATGTTTTTTCTTTCAAGAATTGGCGGATAATAACTGCCGGGCGCCTGCTCGAAACAATAGTGAAACCGATCGACAATCGCCCCGCCCGTCTCATCATCAATATAAACCGGAATGCGCCGCCGCATCTGCAAAGCAAAAACACGCAAATCATCGATGCCGTGGCTCTGATCGGCGTGATCATGCGTATAAAGAACAGCGTCGAGGCGTGAACAACGCGCCGCCAACAATTGGGCCCTCATGTCCGGGGATGTATCCACCAGAACAGACGTTACCTTATTCGGCGCAAAGCCGTATTCCGGGTGCTCGCGCTGTACGAGAATCGAACATCGCGACCGGCGGTTTTTCGGCTCGTCGGGATCGCACGCCCCCCAGTCGCCCATGCCGTCCGGACCGCCAAAGCGCGGGACGCCGCCGGAGGACCCGCTGCCAAGTATGGTGACACGTAATCTAGCTGTCATGACGGCTTGCGCGGATCACGCGCTTTGGCAAACAGCCGAAAGAAATTATCGGTTGTCACCCGTTCAATTTCATCAACGTCTACGCCTTTAATTTCTGCAAGCTTCTCGGCGACATGCACGACATAAGCCGGTTCATTGCGCCGCCCTCTCATGGGGACAGGCGCCAGATACGGACAATCGGTTTCAACGATGATCCGGTCGAGCGGCGCCATCTCAGCTATGGTGCGCACGTCTGCCGCGTTTTTAAAAGTTATAATACCCGAAAAAGAAATATAGCCGCCTAAGTCGAGCGCCGCCCGGGCGAGGTCCGGTCCGCCGGTATAGCAATGGAGCAGGGGGGTGAACGCCCCTTCCCGGCATTTGCGCATAAGCATGTCACGGGTCGCGTCATCGGCGTCGCGGGTGTGAATGATAAGCGGAAGCCCGGTCTCCTGCGAGGCGTTGATATGCGCGCGGAAGACGGATTCCTGAACTTTTCGGTCTGAATATTCGTAGTAGAAGTCGAGGCCGCATTCGCCAATCCCGACGACATTATCATCGTCCGCCATAGAAATCAGCGTTTCCGCTGTGAGGTCTGCATAATCCTTGGCGTGATGCGGATGGACCCCGACGCTGCGCCAAATCAGCGGATCCTTCGCCGCAATCGCTTTTATCGCGTCTGTAGATGATAATTGATCCGAGATTGTCAGCATCGCCTCAACCCCGGCCTCACGCGCGCGGGCGATGACGTCACCAAGATCAGCGGCGTATTTCTCCGAGTGCAGATTAACGTGACTGTCTACAAACATGGGAAGTCAGGCAGCCTTTTGCCTTAGCGCCGCGCGCATGTCGAACGCCATAGCCTCTATCAGCTGGCCGCGATCGATGTTAAGCGCTTCCCCCCGTCCGGCGAGAGCGGAAACTGCCTGCCAGGCATTGAGCAAATCGCTCGCATCAGCGCCGTCAAACCCTTGGGCCGCGCCCTGTGTCGCGGCCGCCCGCGAGGCGTCGCTCAGGCTCGCAATAATCGTGTCCCGAAAAACCGGCCAGCGCGTTTCACCGCCTTTGCCGGAAACGCCGGAAATAATGCGCGAGAGATCGCCGCCCTGCTGCGCCCTTTGTAAGAATTTGTGTGCGAGCGAAATCGCCTCGCCCCCGTCCCCGGCGGCAAGCATCATCGCGTAGCCAGGACGGCCGCGCGCATGATCTGCTATGTTCTTTGCATCCGCGGCGCTTACACCTTCGTCCTGTAACAGTCGCACAATTTCATCATTGGCGACGGGCGCAAGATCAACACGGCGACAGCGGGAGCGAATAGTCGGCAGAAGCCTGCCGGGCGCCGTCGAAAGAAGCAGCAGTGTCGCGCCTTTCGGCGGCTCTTCGAGGGCTTTCAGCAATGCGTTTGCAGCATTGCGGTTCATATCGTCGGCCGTGTCGACAATTGCGATGCGAGCGCCGCCGCCGGACGCCGTCCGGCTCAGAAAGCTCGTCAACTGGCGAATGGTTTCCACAGTAATTTCAGACTGGCGCCGATCTTTTTTTTCATCATAGAGCCGCTCAGCGACGTAAACGTCCGGATGCGCTCCCCCGGAAATAAGGCGAAAGACGCGGCTCGACTCCGGCATGTCCAGAGTTGTGTCGTTGCTAAGCGAAGAAGGGTCCAGCAGCGCACGTGCGATCCGATAGGCAAGGGTGGCTTTCCCCGCGCCTTCAGGTCCCGCAAGGATCCAGCCATGGGTCAGCGCCCCCTCTCCCATCGCCGCACGCAGGCGGCGCTCGAGGGTCTCACGACCGATCTGATTGGCGCGTGCGCGCGGCAGGATCAACTCGTCTTCCATAGGTTTTACCTAGGCGTTTTGCGCGGCTGAGGGAAGGTCTTCCGTCAAGCCTTGAACAGAGATGGAAGCCGTTTTTGCACGACGTCCCTGACACGCGCCGCAACGGTTTCAGAATCCCCTTCAGCGCTCACGATGGCGCACCTTTGAGGCTCGCGCTGTGCAATTTCGAGGAACGCCTGCCGCACCTTTTCATGATATGCGGCGCCTTTTGATTCAAACCGCTGTTCCGCGCCGCCAACCGCCCCCGCCCGCTTCAATCCTTCTTCCACTGGCAGATCGAGGATGATCGTCAGGTCAGGTTCGCGGTCCCGGACTACAATTTTGTGGAGCGCTGCAACGGTTTCTTTTCCCAAGGCGCCCGCAAGCCCCTGATAGGCCATTGTTGAATCGGCGAAACGGTCGGTAATCACCACTGAACCGCGCTGCAGCGCCGGCGCAATAGTGCGCTCAAGATGATCGGCACGCGCAGCATACATTAGCAGCGCTTCGGTAATCGGCGTCCATTTATCGGCTGAACCTTCTAGCAGCAATTTGCGAATGGCTTCAGCGCCGGGCGAACCGCCGGGCTCCCTTGTGGTCACCACGTCATGGCCAGCCGTTCGCAATGCCTCGGCAAGCCGTTTGATTTGGGTCGATTTACCAGCGCCATCGCCGCCCTCAAAGCTGATGAACGCTCCAGAAGAAGCCCCGGCGCGCATTTAGTTCGCCGAGGCTGTTTCAGTTGCTTCATCTGAAGGTTTGGCGAGAAGCTTTTTCGCCGCGAGGCCGATCTTGCCCCAGATGCCGGTTTCTTTCACCGAACGCCCTGCATAAAGCGCATATTCGCGCGCCGGTCCGCCCGGCGCTTCCACGCGCAGGTAGCCGATTTGCTGGTTTTCCTTGATGGGCGCCGCCACAGGGCCTTCATAAACGATCGTCGCCTTGGCTTCATCAATGAGTGAGCGATGCAGAATAAGCTTTACGGGCTCTCGCGCGATGAGCGGCACGCCCGGCTCCTTGCCTTTAAAGACTTCTGCTTCGCCAACAATATCGCCCGGTTCGAAAAAGGTCTTGGTCGAAAAATCATTAAACGCAAGCCGCATGAGGCGCGCGGATTCCGTCGCGCGTTCGCGCTCGGACGAAAGCCCGTTCACCACAACGATGCGCCGCTCGCCATTCTGAACGGCAGATCCCACCAGCCCGTAGCCGGACTCTTCCGTGTGGCCCGTCTTCAAACCGTCAGCGCCTTCCACCATATCGAGAATGGGATTGCGGTTGGACTGGCGGATTTTCTCCCATGTGAATTCTTTTTCCGCAAACAAGGCGTAATACTCGCCATATTCGGAAATGACCTTGCGGGTAAGCATGGCCAGATCGCGCATGCTCATCTTGTGGTTGGGGTCCGGCTTGCCATGCGGATTGCCAAAGGTCGAATCGTTGAGACCCCATTCGTGGGCCTTTTGGTTCATCAACTGAACAAAGGCTTCTTCGGACCCTGAAATATTCTCGGCGACAACGATACATGCGTCATTGCCGGACTGAACGATGATGCCACGCAGAAGATCGAGCACGGGAATGCTGTCGCCGACCCGCACCCACATGGACGAGCCCTCGCGCTCACGCCAGGCTTTTTCACTCACATCAAACTTGTCCGTCAGTTGTAGAGAGCCGTTTTTCAACCGCTCGAAGACGATGGCGACGGTCATCAACTTCGACATTGAAGCCGGCGCCGTCGGCGTCCGCGCTTTTTTCTCATAAAGAATCTCGCCGGTCCGATAATCCATGATTAACGCATAGTCAGCGGGCGTGGTCAGCGGCGGCTGGGTCTGGGCCAAGGCTTGCCCAGCACTCGCAATCAACAGGATGGCGGTGGCGATGACCTGCGAAAACTTCAAAACGCGTCTCCTCAACAAGTTCGACAAAAGCCGAAATACCCTATTTAACGCCTTGATATGAAACATAATCTTAGCGTTCTTATGGCGTCAGCGTGACCAGCGACGCGTCACCATAACCTGCTCTGCGCACGGCTTCCAACTTTTCCGCGGCCGTTTCAATAGATGAGAATGGCCCAAGGTTGACGCGATAAAACACGGTCCCGGTCTCAGTCTCGACCCGGGACATTCGTAACGTCCCGATATCGCCAATCTGGGCGCGCAGCGCGTCAATATTATCAAGGCGCGACAGCGCCACCACCCGTACGAGATAAATCGCCTCTGTCGCCTGTTCGGCGCTCGCCTTTGGATGAACCATGCGTGCGTCGTCCGGATCGGGGGTCGAGAGGTCGGCTGCGGGTATTTCGGCCTCGTTCTCAGCCCCCGTCTCGACCTCGGCGATCGCCACTTCTTCTGCCCCCGGCGTCAGAGCGGGCGCGCTTTCCATGCTGGTCAACAGCTCCGAGATCGGGTCGCAATCGGGATCGATGCCGGGGCGGATCGTCTCCTGTCGCACAGGCGCAGCGCGAGCGACCCGATCGGGGCGCGGCGATGTTTTTGGCGCCTGGCCGTTCAGGGGGGCTTGCCCGGCATAACGTACGCGCACGCGGGCTGTTCCCTGCTGCTCAAAGCCAAGCTGGCGGGCCGCCTCGCGCGACATATCGATGATCCTGTCATCCACGAAAGGCCCGCGATCATTGAGGCGCACCACGATTGAACGGCCGTTTTCAAGGTTGGTCACCTCAACCATTGACGGCAAAGGCAGCGTCGTGTGCGCCGCCGAAAGCCGGTTCATGTCGAAAATTTCGCCATTCGCCGTTAGTCGGCCATGAAATTGGGAGCCGTACCAGGAGGCAATGCCCACCTTGGAATAATTTGGATCTTCCTCAGGCCGATACCACTTGCCGCGAACCTGATAGGGCTTGCCGACTTTATAGTGAGGATCGCCCCCTCCCCTGCCACCTGACGGCGTTGTTGTGCAGGCAGCGGCAAGCGCCAGCAAGAAAACAGCGCCAAGCTTTAATAATGATGATGCGGAAGAGCTCATAAAAACAGTACGCATGGGTTGCGCCGACATCTTTTGCCGTCGGACATTTCCGGCAATAATCGGCGAGGGTTAATGTCTCATTAACCTAGTTTACAGCTCTCTTGCCTTTTGCGCCCAGCTGCTCAGCACGGCCAATTCTCAGTTTTTGGCCCGCTCTGGCGCCCGAGCGTTCAGTTGCATCCATCCCTTCCGCGCTGTAGACAGCAGCCGCTACTCTCGGAGGGGTGGCAGAGTGGTCGATTGCGGCGGTCTTGAAAACCGTTGGGCTTCACGGTCCCGGGGGTTCGAATCCCTCCCCCTCCGCCAAGTCCAAATCAAATATCCATACATCCGAGCCTTGCTTGAAGGCTTTGAGAGCGCTGAGCCGCTAAAAGCGTGCAATGAAAAACGCCGCACCTTTCGGTGCGGCGTTTGGAGGGGAATCTTGCGGCAATACGCGCCGCAATCTCGAGAGTTAAAAGTTGCGACGCAAGGTGACCGCAAAGGTGCGAGGCTTGCCTGGCGAGCCATAGACGCTTCCAACGGCAGCGGCGTCGTTCACCTTGGTCGTCAGGTAATACTTATCGAACATATTCTGGATTTCGAAAGCAATACCCCAATTGTCGTCCGCGGAGTTCCACATAATGCGGGCGTTGCCGAGGAAATACCCTTCGATCAGGTTATCCGCCACCAGAACATCGATCGGACCGCCGCCACCGGGAAGGCCATAACCGAGAAGTTCTTCCGGGATGTCCATTGCGGTAGGATCGAAGTCATTTGGAACTAACGTCCCGGGCACGTTGCCTGCCTCCGTGAATATCTGCGATTGATAGGAACCGTCGAAGCGGAAGCTCAACTCTCCGCCCCAGACATTTTGAATGTCATATTGAGCGCCAATGCTGTACTGCCATTCCGGCGTGTAGGGGGTAATGTCCCCCAGGTCGACACCGGTGCCGGCGGTCGGATCGATTTCCTTGTACTGAAAATCGAGATAGCTTAGAGACGCATCGAAACTAAAGCCCTCAACGGGGTAGAATGCGGCTTCTGCTTCAAAGCCTTTGACCTTCGCCGAACCGACATTGCTTGGACGCAAGCAAGGCGTTTGTTGACCGACAGGAAGATCCAAGCAGACCGTCGAGTTCAGGACGATGTCGTCATACGGGAAATAGAAGCCCGCGAGATTCAAGCGCAGACGGTTGTCAAACAGGTCCGACTTCAAGCCCAGTTCGTAGGACGTAATTGTTTCCGGCACATGCGGCGTCGCCTGGCTCGGGAAGAACGGACGGGCGTTAAAGCCGCCGGCGCGATAGCCGGTTGCGATCTGGCCATAAACCAACAGTTCTTCATTGAAACGATAGTCGAGCGCTACGCGCCAATCCAGCTGACTGTTCTTAAAGGTCGCCGTCGTGCCGTCAACGCCGAAAAGAAGACAGTTCGGCTGGTTGCCGATATCGGTTGGCCCAGCCAATGGAGCGCCAAGGAAGAAGTTACATGGCCCTTCCACCGGTGAGAGGTCTGGGTTTCTGCGGCGATAGAGATACTCTTTCTTGTCCCAGGAATTCCGAACACCGCCGGTAAGGTGGAGGGCATCCGACAAGTTAAAAGTCACATTGCCGAAAACAGCCTTGTTTGTCGACGGTGTGGGGTCAGGACCGTGGATGAAGTCCAGTTCCGCATAGGCGATATTGATACGGCCGGTGTAAAAGCTGTCCGTATCGAAGTAGAAACCGCCGATCGTAAAGTCAACGAAATCGTCAAACAGCTGGCCATTGAGACGAATCTCCTGGCTCCACTGTTCGTTGGTCTGTGTCTGGTTCAGAAGATTTGGCGCCAGCGGCGACCCGTCCACATCATAAGACCAGTCCGTTTTATATTTTCGGTAAGATGTGACCGAGAACATGGAGAGGTTATCGTTGAGCCCGATATCCATCGTCAGGGCCGCGCCATAGTTATCCATATCCCGGTGTGGATCGAGCGTCAGCGGATTGTATGGAAATTGAGGATCGCCAGGGTACAAGTTGTTGAAGGTCGCATACGAGACGTAACGCCCGTCATACCCGGTCAGCGTATCGCAGCTATTAGGCCCAGACGCAACGAACATGCAGTTATAGGGGATGGCCATACCGTCGGTGCCGCGAAGCCATGGCCGCGAGGGATCGTCATTCAATAGGCCTTCTGCGTTTGCATAAAGAAGCGTCGAGACACCCGCGTCGTTCCGCTCGCGCGTGTAGTCGCCTGAAAGATTAATGTCGACATTATCAGTTGGCTGCCAGCGCAAGGCGATCTTGCCGCCCGCAATCGCCACGCCGCCGTCACGCCCCAGAACAGGATCCTCGCCTGTCGCCTGCGTTGGCACATTCGTGCCCGGGTGAGTCAACGCATAATCGAGGCGCTTGATATAACCTGTTTCATTCTTGCTGACGCCCGAAACGCGCATTGCGAGATTTTCCGTAATAGGAACGTCGTAAATGCCCCGGATATCAATCCGGTCATAAGATCCGTAGGTCACTTGGAACGATCCGGAGTTATCGCCTTGCGGTTTCTCCGAATATAGCTTGATCGCGCCGCCGATAGAGTTCCGGCCTGCGAGCGTGCCTTGCGGACCGCGCAGGACCTCAACCCGGTCGACATCCATGAGGTCGAGCAGTGAGCCTGTGAGCGTCGGCAGATAAACGTCATCGATGTAAATCCCGACGCCCGGTTCGACCGCGAAGTTCGGGTCATTCTGACCAATGCCGCGGATATAAGCGATCATGGCGGAACCATATTCCTGGTTCTGCCCCGCCAGGGTCACGTTAGGCGCCTGACGCGCGATCTGAGAAAGTTCCGTCTGACTGCGGCGCTCAAGCATGTCGCCCGTGATCGCCGTAATTGCGAGCGGCGCGTCCTGCAAATTCTGTTCGCGAAATTGCGCCGTAACGACGATTTCGTCCGTTTGCGCCAAAGCCGACGCGCCCGCCAAGCTAGACAACGCTGCGAGTGACGCTCCTGCGCAAACAAAGGCCCGAATAGTTTTTTTCCGGCTGGTCATGCGTTTCCTCCCATGCACCAAGAAATGTGAATCAGTTTTTATTTTTTAGGTAGCGATAACATAAATCGCCGTAATCAAATGTATAATTTCGAATTATATCGCTAATCCTCCTTATGTTGTTGCCGTCAGGCAACGACAGGCTCGAGTAACGGTATTACCCTTTAATCAGAAGAATTATGCTATTATTATTTGTAACAGTTACATCGCATGGCAAATGCAATAACTATTCAGTCTCCAAATACACGCTTTATACGTCGAATTTTACGCCCTGCGCCAAAGGCAAGGCTGTTGAATAGTTAACCGTTTGTGTTTGTCGGCGCATGTAAGCTTTCCAGGCGTCAGAGCCGCTTTCACGTCCGCCGCCAGTTTCCTTTTCCCCGCCAAAGGCGCCGCCGATCTCGGCGCCGGAAGGGCCGATATTCACATTCGCGATGCCGCAATCAGAACCCGTCGCGGAAAGGAATTGTTCCGCCTCAAGAACATCGCGCGTAAAGATGCATGACGATAGTCCCTGCGGAACCGAATTTTGCAACGCAATAGCTTCATCAAGTGCAACGTATCTAAACACGTAGAGTATGGGCGCAAAGGTTTCTTCAAGGACGATGCCGTCATGGCTCTCAAGCTCGACAATCGCCGGGCGCACATAGCAGCCTTCTTTTTCAATATTATCGCCTCCAGTTATTACGCCGCCCTGCGCCTTCGCGCGATTGAGCGCATAATGCATGCGGTTCAAAGCATCCTTGTCGATGAGAGGGCCCACAAGAACGCCGTCCTCCAAAGGATCGCCTACCGGTAAGGAAGCGTAAGCGGATTTCAAGCGCGACAGAAAATCGCCATATATGCTTTCATGCACAAAAAGACGGCGTAAACTGGTGCAACGCTGGCCAGCCGTTCCTGCCGCAGAAAAGCAAACAGCGCGCAGCGACAAATCCGTATCAGCAGACGGCGTAATGATGCCCGCATTATTGCCGCCAAGCTCAAGCAAAACTCGACCGAAGCGCTTAGCAACGCGGGGGCCCACTTCACGTCCCATTCGCGTCGACCCAGTCGCAGAGACAAGGGTAATGCGCGGATCATCCACAATCTGCTCGCCAGCCGACCGCTCCCCAATGGTGACCTGGGTGAGATGCGGCGGAGCATCACCGAACCGCGCAATCGCCTTTTCAAAAAGAGATTGCACAGCAAGCGCCGTGAGGGGCGTCTTTTCCGACGGTTTCCAGATGCAAGTGTCGCCGCACACCAGCGCTAGCGCTGCATTCCAAGACCAGACGGCAACGGGAAAGTTGAAAGCGGAAATAATTGCCACAGGCCCCAGAGGGTGCCAGCTTTCCCGCATGTGGTGTCCGGGGCGTTCCGATGCGATGGTGAGCCCGTATTGCTGACGAGACAGGCCAACAGCGAAATCGCAGATGTCGATCATTTCCTGGACTTCGCCCAGGCCTTCGGAAAGAATTTTGCCGCACTCTATCGTAACAAGACGCCCAAGATCGTCTTTATGTCTACGCAATTCCTCTCCGAAGAGACGCACAAGCTCGCCGCGACGCGGCGCAGGCACGCTACGCCATTTGAGAAAAGCTTCCTTGGCGAGCGCGATTTTCTCTCCGATCACTGCATCGTCATCAATGGCGAGCTGCGCCAGTTCGGAACCGTCAATAGGCGTTGTAACCGACAAGGGGCCGCGCGTGTAATAACGCTCCTCAACGCCAAGGCGATCCATGATATCGGATATGTTCATGAGACTAGCTCCTTTGGTTCGCGTCCTAAACGCCGACCCATTGTTTCAGTAACGCGCCGGTCACATAGGCTGCACCGGCCGCAGTCATGCCAATTAGAAAGGTTTCAAGCCCGGAACTCCACCACGGAGCGGTCGACCATTTCGATTTCAAAGCGCCGATGCCAAAGAACACGACGCCTGTCATGATGATAGCGCTCAACAGCGCGCTTGCGCCGGCGCCGAATAGAAACGGCAGCAACGGCACTGCGCCGCAAATTACGAAAGCGCCGAAGGTCGCCGCGCCGGCGGCAAAAGGGGACTTGTTCGCCTTCGGGGCGCCGTATTCCTCTTCGATCATCACTTCGACCCAGCGTTCTTCATGTTTCGTGACGATATCGACTGCACGCTTGAGGTCTTCCCCCTCGAAACCCTTCGCAGCGAAAATCTGACGGATTTCTTCGCGCTCGCCTTCTGGCGACAACGCAATGTGGTGCAGCTCGGTTTCCCGGAGGCGACGATAGTCGTCGCGTTCCGCCTTGATGCCGGAATAATTTCCCGCCGCCATGGAAAAGCCGTCGGCGAGAAGGTTGGCTGCCCCGAGAATAAGAATGATTTTCGTTGACAATTCCGCGCCCGAGACGCCGGCGACGACCGCGAAGGTCGTGACAGCGCCGTCAATTCCGCCCAGCACCCAGTCCCGCAAATAAGTGACCTGCGGCCCCTTTTTCAGGCGCTCGGCGATGTCCTGCGGATCATGACTATGCGCAATCTCGGGATCGCGTGACGAGGGGTCCATGAAGAGCTTATGAAACGCGCTGCAAATGGCCGTCAATCGCCTTCTCGCAGTGGCGGTTTCGGGCAGTCATCCTGCGGTTTTCTGCGCCATTGCCACCCGCATGGACAAGGCGTAAACCGCATCAAGATCAGTATTTTCAGCGGAAGGATCGCCATGGCCCGCAAATACGACCGGGTGCCGGAACTCAGCCTTAAAGCCTATACGGACGGAGATCTGGCGGCGCGCCGGGAATTCGAGGAGGCGCTCTATGAGGGCTTCAAATATTTCGGCTTTATCATTCTTAAGGATCACAAAGTCAGCCACGATTTGCTGAAGCGCGCCTACGACAAAAGCGCCGAATTTTTCGCCCTGCCTGAAGACTACAAGAATAAATTTTTCCGCAAGGACGGGCAGCGCGGCTACACCCCTTTCGGACGCGAGCACGCGAAAGATTCCAAGCATCCGGATCTCAAGGAGTTCTGGCATGTGGGTCGCGAGTTCGCGCCCGGATCGGAACTCGAAAAGATTTATCCCTCTAATATGTGGCCTGACAAACCGCAGAGTTTTCGGGATACATTTCTCGAACTTTACGATGCGCTCGAAGAAGCGGGTCTCGTCATGCTCGAGGCGCTGGCGCCCTCCCTTGATGTTCCGCGCGACTTCTTCCGGAAAATGGCGACGAATGGCAACTCGATCCTGCGCCTGCTTCACTATCCGCCTGTGCCGGAAGGCGTCGATCCGGGATCGATCCGCGCCGCGGCTCATGAAGACATCAATCTCATCACGATCCTTGTGGCGGCGAACGGCGCCGGGCTGCAGCTCCTTGATCGCGAGGGCAAATGGCTGCCGGTGGAAACCGATGCTGACAATCTAATCGTCGACGCTGGCGACATGCTGGCGCGGGTCTGTAACGACGTCATCCCGGCGACGACGCACCGCGTCGTCAATCCTGAAGGGGCGACAAACGAGTCTCGGTATTCAATGCCGTTTTTCATGCACCCCCATTCGGAGGCTCTGTTGTCTTGTCTCGACAGTTGTAAAAGCAACGGCGCGAAATATCCGGACATCACGGCGGATGAGTTCCTGAAGCAGCGGCTAAAAGAAATCGGTCTCGCCGGATGATGGTGACGATCCGGCCTGCATCGGCCGGGGACATTCCTTTGATGCAGGCGCTGGAACACGATGCTGCCCAAGCATTTCGCACAGTGGGTTATGACTTCTGCGCAGACGGACCGGTGCGCACTCACGAAGAACATGAACGTGGTCTTGAAGGCGGCGCCACATTAATTGCCGAATTTGATGGCGAAGCCGCAGGCTTTATTCTGTTATGGGTTGTCGACAGCCATGCGCATTTAACGGAAATATCCATCGCCGAACGGTTTCAAAAGCGCGGAATCGGACGGGCCCTAATTGAAGCAGGCGAAGACTGGGCGCGGGAGCAAGGTTTTGACGCTATCACGCTCACGACTTTTCGCGATGTGCCATGGAACGCGCCCTTCTATCGCGCGCTTGGATATACAGAGTTCTCTCCGGGCGACGACGAGCCGGATCTTGCCGCGGTTCAGGCCGAGGAAGCCCAGTCAGGCTATGCTGGCAAACCGCGCATCGCGATGAAGAAAGCGCTTTAGTCCCTGACGCCCTCGCAATGCCAGCAGGTTTCCATCATGCCGGCGCCAATCGGGCTGCCCGGCGGAATTTCCATCGCCGGCATAGAGACTGAAACTGCAGCGGCTGGCCGGTTCAGATGTGCCTCGATCCGTTCCCGCAGCCACGCATTATGCTCGCGCGCATTGGCGCCGCTGAAAAGCGACGGCTCCAGGCGGTTGCCTATGGCGCGAAGTTTCGCTTCCGCCTTTGACCGCGCGGACGGGGCCGCAGTCTCATCGAGCGACAAGGTAATGAGCGAAGACACGAAGCGATCCTGAACCACATCGGCAAGCATTTGCTGGCTTGGCGTGGTTGTCGTGAATACCTCCGCATCGATGGCGTTCAGCACATCGCCGAAACCGAGCGCCGAAGCATTGCGCCGGTGCTGCTCTTCAAGCCGCGCGGCGCGGGCCGGATTCAAAAGCGCATTAATGGTGATGCTCGCTGCGGCGTCGGCGGCGCTGGCGAGATCGAACATAGGATGCGCACTGGTTTCAAAGACTTCACCGCCGCTGTTTCCGTTGAAGGCGCCCATGGGCGCCGTCATCTGGTCCAGAACCGATGTGGGAATGACAAGCGCCGACGGATCGAGCGTCTCCACAAGCGCGGCGAGCGCTTCGCGTTGTTTCTGATTGGAGACCACCGATCCGTTGTTCAGCGCGTCGCCTTTGGTCTTGTAGGCGAAGTCATAGCCGCCGACGAGTTTCGCCGCCGCCTCGATCTGATAGCGATGATAGAGATAGATCGGCACGATGACTTCGCGCAGCTTTGCCATGGGTGTGCCCGGCCTAATCGCCCTGTCGCCGAACTTGGAAAGCGCGACGGCGCGGACGGCCATGACATCACGCAGCGCTTGCGTTGGGTCGCCACCATTGTCCCAGACGCTGCCGTAAGGGTTGCCGGTCGAAACAGACCGGCCTTCGCTGTCGGCTACGAAACGGAGACCCGACCCGTAACCGTCTGCGATGATCTTGTTGAGAGCAGCCGCCTCGTTAGTTCCCGGCGCGAATTGCGCATAGAGCCAGGTCGCGGCGAACTTGTCCCATTCGCCGATGCCGACATCATAAGCCTCTGAGAAATCAAGGGACCCGTCCTCGCCCACTGTCACCAATGGCGCCGGATAATCCATGACCGAAGCGCGGTCGTTGGTCGACGCCGCGAAATTATGCGCAAAGCCGAGGGAGTGACCGACCTCATGCGCGGACAATTGCCGGATGCGGGCGAGCGCAATCGTCACCGGATCATCCGGACCGCCCTTGCCGGAATTCTGCGCACCGGCGAGGCCCTCGAAAATCATCCGGTCCTGCCGCACACGCTGCGAGCCGAGAATGACGCTGCCCTTTATCATCTCCCCGGTGCGCGGATCGGAGACGCCGCCGCCATAGGACCAGCCGCGGGTCTGGCGATGAGTCCATGAAATGATGTTGTAGCGAATGTCCCGGGGATGCGCGCCTTCTGGCAAGGGTTCGACGCGGAAGGCGTTTTCAAACCCCGCCGCCTCGTAAGCCTCCGCCCACCAGGACGCGCCTTCGATCAGCGCGTCGCGAATTTGCGGCGGCGCGCCGGCGTCGACGTAAAAGACGACGGGATTTTTCGCCGGGCTCTTCGCAGCGGAAGGATCTTCCTTTTCCAGCCGGAAACGCCGCGCGAAGGCTTTCTGGATCGGCTCGGCGAGCGGCGCCGAGAAATCGTAATAAGAAACGTCGATGGCGCCGGAGCGGACGTCGAAGGGGCGCGGCGTGTAGCCGTCATCGGGCAGGCGCACCAACGAATGATGCAGCACCATGGTGATAGCCCGCGCGTCCGCCGCCGTCGCCCAGACTTCGTCGCCGGGCTTGTCGCTGACGAGGGTCAGATAGGCGTCGAACTCCACATTGTCGGGAAAAGAAAGCGCGTTGGCCGCGTCGGGAAATGTTCTGTCTTCCGCGACGGAAAACGATCCGCCTTTCGGATGATCTTTCAGCGCCGCAATGACGCCGAGAGAATCGCGGGTGATGAAGCTTGAGATGTCGACAAGACTCTCGCCGCCGGGACCCGTGGCGCTCACCTCGCCCGCCCAAAGGAACGACCGGGCGAAGGATTCGCGCACCGCTTTTTGCTCCAGCGGGTTGTCGGAGGTCGCGCGGTAGGTCCAGTTCTCCTGTTCGGCGATCATCTTGTCACCGACGCGGCGGAAGGCGATCAGCGAGCCGCTGTCGAAAAGACCCCGGTCGAGTCCCACCGGATTAGAGCCGAGGCCCGATGTCAGCCCCGCCGCATGAATGGCGCGCAGCGTGATGCCATCGTCATCTGCCGGCGGAAAGACGGCGAAGACCTTCCCGCCTTTCTCATCGGCGAAGAGCGTCAGGAAGCCGTCTTTGCGAGTGAAATCCTTGACGATCTCGTCGACCCAGACGTCCTTTGGCGCGGCTGCTGTTTGCTCGCGGGTCTCCTGATCGCTGGCGGGCGGCGCCTGTTCCCCGGCGCCGTCACGCGCGCAGGCGGCGGCCATCAAAGACGAGGCAAGGAACAGAAGAATAAGACGCATGAGGCTTCCTTTCGGGGCTGACGTCGCGAAGCTGCCGGATTTTTAGGGGAAATGCAAAATTGAAATTTCGCCGCTGCATCAAGCGATTGCGTCATGCTTCTTCGGCCTTATAGTTGCAGTGCAAACAGGAAGAGAGCGTTTTCGTGAAGTTTACCGGCACCAAGGATTACGTCGCCACCGAAGACCTGAAAGTCGCCGTCAATGCGGCGGTGACGCTGGAGCGTCCCCTGCTCGTCAAGGGCGAACCCGGCACCGGCAAAACGGTGCTCGCCATCGAAGTGGCGAAGGCACTCGGCGCCCCGCTGCTCGAATGGCACATCAAATCGACCACCAAGGCGCATCAGGGGCTTTACGAATATGACGCCGTGGCGCGCCTGCGCGACGGCCAGCTCGGCGAAGAGCGCGCCCGCGACGTTAAAAACTACATCAAGCGCGGCAAGCTGTGGGAGGCGTTCACCGCGGGCGAGCGCCCTGTCCTCCTCATCGATGAAATCGACAAGGCCGATATCGAGTTTCCCAACGATCTCCTCCAGGAACTCGATCGCATGGAGTTCTTCGTGTACGAGACCGGCGAGACGGTGAAGGCGAAGCAGCGCCCCATTGTCATCATCACCTCGAACAATGAAAAAGAACTGCCCGACGCCTTTTTGCGCCGCTGTTTCTTCCATTACATCAAATTTCCCGATGCGGAAACGATGGCGCAGATCGTCGAGGTGCATTTCCCGGGCATCAAGAAGCGTCTTGTCGGCGACGCGATGAAGATCTTTTACGAAATCCGCGAGGTTCCGGGTCTCAAGAAAAAGCCATCGACGTCGGAACTGCTTGACTGGCTGAAGCTGCTCATGTCCGAAGACCTGCCCGAGGAAATCCTTTCGGAACGCGATCCCCGCAAGGCCATCCCGCCGCTTCATGGCGCGCTCCTCAAGAACGAGCAGGACGTGCATCTCTTCGAGCGGCTGGCGTTTTTGGCGCGCAGAGAGGGCTAATTGATGCGCGCGGAAACGCAGCGCATTTCAGCAAACGGTCTTTCCCATTTCGTGCGGGACAGCGGCGACGCCGATGCGCCTGCGGCGATCCTGCTGCATGGCTTTCCGGATTCCTCTGCGGTCTGGACGAAAGTCACGCCGCCGCTCGTCAGTGCGGGCTTCCGTGTGATTGCTCCTGACTTGCGCGGGTTCGGCGAAACCGACATGGCGGCGTCGGTCGCCGATTACGACATTCAGAACGGCGCGTTCAAAGATGTTCTGGCGATCATGGATGCGCTGAAGATCGGGCTCGCGCATGTCGCCGGTCATGATTTCGGCGCGCCCGTTGCCTGGATGCTTGCCGCCCAGCGTCCGGAGCGGTTCAAAACGTTGACCGCCCTCTCCGTCGGTCATACGCGCGCCTATCTGAAAGCCGGATGGGAGCAGAAATGGCGCGGCGCCTACATTCTCTTTCATCAGCTCAGGGGGCTTTGCGAAGCCGCCTACCGCGCCAATGACTGGGCGCTCTTGCGCAAGCATTGGTCGGCGCATGGCGACATTCAGGAGACAGTCAGACTGCTCTCCCGTCCGGGGCGGTTGACCGCCGGGCTCAACTGGTATCGCGCGAATATTTCTCTCGACCGCATCTTGAAGCCGCCGCCCGTCGGAACCTTCGGCGAGGAAATCGTGCATATTCCCACACTTGGTATCTGGAGCGACGGCGAAGCCTATCTGACCGAAGCGCAGATGACAGGTTCCGAAGACTATGTGGACGCGCCATGGCGCTATGAGCGTATAAACGGCGCCAGCCACTGGATCCCCTATGATGCGCCCGATGCGTTGAACCGCTCAATGATTTCCCATTGGCGAACATATGGTTGAGCGGCGCGCTCTTTCCTCGCCTTCAAAAAGCTCTTAAGCTCCCACCACTGTCTTGCGTTGAGGGGTTCCGGGGCATGGAAGCGTTTTTCGGTGCATTGCCGATCTTATTGATTTTGCTGTTTATTTTTGCGCGCAACATTGCCAATCAACAGCGCCACGCAGAACTCGTCAAAAAATTCTCCAAAATCCAGAAAAAGCGCAAAAGCCGGATCATCGCCATTGTGCATCGCCAGGAGCCGATGGGCATCCTTGGCATCCCGATGCTGCGCTATATCGACCTCAATGACGCCGAAGACGTGCTTGAGGCGATCCGCAAAACGCCCCCCAACAAGCCGCTGGAATTTATTCTGCACACGCCCGGCGGGCTCGTCCTTCCGGCCGTACAAATCGCGCGCGCCATCAAGGCGCATCAGGGCAAGAAAACGGTTTTCGTTCCACATTACGCCATGTCGGGCGGCACTTTGATTGCGCTCGCCGCCGACGAAATCGTCCTCAGCGAGCATGCTGTTCTCGGCCCCATCGATCCGCAGATTGGCGGTCTTCCCGCCGCATCTGTCGTTCGCGTCGCCGGCGAAAAGCCGATCCAGAACACGGATGACTACACGCTTGTGCTTGCCGATGTGGGATCCATGGCGATCACCCAGTTGCAGAAAATCGCCCGAGAGTTGCTGCGTGGCACCGTCTCCGAAAACGCCGCCATCGGCATTGCCGAGCAATTGTCCTCCGGCCGCTGGACCCATGATTATCCTATCGCTTACGGCGAGGCCAAAGAGCTGGGTCTCAATGTCTCCACAGACATGCCGAAGGATATTATGGAGATGATGGCCCTGTTCCCCGACCAGCTTCGCCGCACCAAAAGCGTGCGTTATCTTGAAGATGAACCTACGCATGGCGCCGCAACGCCCGACCATCGGGTCACCTTAACCGGATATCAGCCGCAACCGGGATCGCGCAGCTTCAGTTACGGTCCATGGAATCCGAAGGAGCTGAAAAGCCCAAAGGCGCACGAAGAAAAACGCAAGCCATTCTGGCGGCGGGGCGAAGGCTGACCTCGCCTGATCTGTTCATGTAAAAAGTTCAATGGGTTATCATTCATGTTTCGGTACAAAGTCACGGGTCTCTCCTTTTTCTTCCTGGGCGCCGCTTGCGCCACCGCGCCCCAAGCCGTCGAGAAAGCGGATATCGTCAATCCTTATGAGTATTTTGCTTTTGACCGGCCTTCACGCATTGAGATCGCCCAGAATCTGACCATCAGATCGGCTTCGCTTGATCAGAATCCAACTGTTCTTTCCGCATCGTCCAATAATGATGCGAGCATGGATGCACATGAGCGCGCTGTTCAGCGAGAAACGACCGACAGCGACCGGCTTCGCAACAAAGCGCTGAGCACGGGCGGCCATTCCTATTACGTTCCGACCCAAAACAGTTTCGATCAGGACGGGTGGGCCGTCGAGGGCGCCCGCCTGCGTCATGTGGAAAGCGGGCTTTTATGCCCGTCGGGCCTCGCTCTGGGAGATGAAGGCAGAACCTTCGGTCTGGAACGCGTCACTGAGTTTTCCGACGATGGCCGTGACGTCGCCTGTCAATATCGCGCAGCCGACAATGGCGACCTCATCGTTGCTTACGCCAGCTATTGGCCAAGCGTAGAGCTTGAGGCTCATGCCGCCGCCGCCGCGCAGAGCATTATGACCAACTACGCAGTAGAAGGCCAAGTGACCTTGCCGGTCGTTGACCTTCAAGCCGAGGATGCGGACGCCGATATGGCGGAGTTGATCAATGGCATTGAAGAGCCGCTTGCCGGCGGCTTTGAAATTGGCGCGGTTAATGGCGTGCCATACCGGACCTCGCTCTGGATTGTGAAAACCCATGGCTGGCACGTGAAATTGCGGGCGACCTACGCCTCTGCTGACCAGTCATCAGAGCTTCTTTCGGCCATCCATTTCATGGCGTCGCACCTCTCCGTTCGGGCGAAAAACCTGGCGGAGCCAATTACGGCCGGCGCTGAAGTCTGATCGCAAATCAATAAAGAAACTCCGCCTCCTCCGGCACGCGGGAAAAGGCGATTTTCGCGCCAAGATAGTTGAGGGCGAGACCTGACTGGCTGGCCAGCGCCACATGGCGCTTAGGGCCGCCTTCTTCACGAGACCCGCCGAGACGTTGAAACTTTGCGTCGAGATCGGCGTTGATCGTGTCGATCGCCTTCCAGAGCCCAGCCCGGCGTGCATCTTTTTCAACGCCCTGCGGCTCGGCGAAAAGATCGAGCTGTTCAAGCGCGGTTTCGCCCTGTTTGGCCAATCCATGGAGATAAACGGTGACCCCGCCGAGCCGTGGCGAATGTCCTTTCCGGCGCTGGCTTTTGCAGAACTCGGCCCACATCTCATCGAGCAACGCCAGAAACTGAAAACTGTCCTGGGAATAAGTGAAGCGCCGCGCCGCCTGCCATCCGCCCTCGGGCCGCAGCCTGACGGAAAGACTGAGCGAGCTTGAATGCATGCCGTAATGGCGCAGCCGGCTCGCGGCCTTGAGGAGAAGCGCCCGGGCGACAATGCGCGCCTTGTCGGGGTTTTCATGTTCGCGAGTCAAAACGCGGCTGTGGCCGATCATGGATTTCTTTGTCGGCTCTTCGACCGTTTCATAGCCGTGAAGGCCGTGCCAGAACCGCTCGCCCATGACCGATCCCCAGATCGCCCGCGCCTCTTTCGGTTGAAGATTCCAGAGCTTCATGAAGTTATTCCCGCCCGCCCGCGCAAGCCGAGCCTCGACCCCGGCGCCGATCCCGGGAATATCCGTAAGCGGAATATCGGCGAGCGCATGGGGAAGGTCTTCGGCCCGCAGAACCGTCAGCCCATCCGGCTTCACCCGTTCGGCGGCGAGCTTGGCGAGGAGCCGAGTCGGCGCGATCCCGATGGAGGCGCGCAAGGCGGGGCCGACATTTTGGGCGATCCCCTGCCGGATGCGATGCGCGGTGGCGACGGCGCGCGCCGGGTCCTGTTCCGACCGCGACAGCCGGAACGCCGCCTCGTCGATGGAGTAGATTTTCTCGAGCGGAATATGCCGCTCGATCTCTTTCATGAGAAGTTTATGCACTGCGACATAGCGGTCGTGGCGCGCCGGCATGACGGCGATGCCGGGACAGAGAATGCGGGCGTCGGCGACTTTGGTGCCGCGCTTGATCCCGAAGGGCCGCGCCTCGTAACTCGCGGCGATCGCCCCAGTGTGTTCCGAGGCGAGCGGAGTCACGATTACTGGTTTGCCAAAGAGTTCGGGGTGATCGTGCTGTTCGACGCCGGAGAAATAGGCGTTGAAATCGATGAAGAGATAGGAAAGCGGCCGCTTGGCCGCGCCTTTATTTTCAGGAGTTATCGCCCTTGACAGCATGAGAACAAATATAGAACATTTGTCCCGTGCTGTCCATCAGATTGCGGAGGTCCGAAACTACATCAGTCCGCGCGCGGCGATCTCGATCCGCGCCGCCGCGCCATAAAGCGTGGAGGCGCGCCCTTCGGTTGTCTCGACGGTCAATCCGTCAAAAGAAGAGAGCGCCAGATCGATCTGTTCGTGGGCGAGGCTGATCGCGTCCGATGCATCGACATTACTGGTTTCGATGCCCGACAGCATGTCGCGACCCGCGACCAGAAAACCATAAGCGTCCTGATATTCATGAGCATTGACGATAGAGCCGTCGTCTTCAACGCCGATGTCGAACTCGTCAGCGGCGGTGCGGGTCATTTCCGAAACCGCGAGCAGAACGGCGGCGGGATTTGTGCGGGGCGCATGGGCGTCGATCGTTTCGACTACGGCGGTGTATTCCTCGTCGATGTCGCCATTCGCCGTCGCCGCATCCACCAGCGCTGTCAGTTCGTCGGCAAAGCCTGATTGGCCGCGCGGAGCGAAGGCGGGTTTCATATCCATGTAAAGTTCGCTCTCCGGGTGCTTCACATGCATTCTCGCCATGTCGCGCGAGCCGCTCTGATAAAGTTCGTAGAACGCAATCAGATGGCCGCGCACGAGGCCGAGCAGCTTCAGATAGGCGACGTCGTCTGTCGCCGGATCGCCGCTGAGGTTCCCGGCTTCACCTTCGCTCTCGCCGCCTTCTCCCTCGCCTTCAGCTTCGCCTGCGACGGTGGAAAGGTCGGCTTCCCCTTCAGCGCCCTCTCCTTCGCCCTCGCCGCCGCATCCGGTCAGCGCCAGCGCGCCAGCGGCGGCCAGGGTCGAAAGGCTGGTCATAAGTTTCAAACGTCGGGTCATCTTGCCACTCCAAGGTCTTGCAAGCATGTATAGTGAAGCTCACTGCAGATGCAAACCATTCTTAACTAGGCGTCGCGATGTTGTTGCAGATCGACCAGATTCTCACCCCTGAAGAGTGCGACGCCATCGCCGAGGCTGTCTCGCCGGAGGCCCTGTGGCGGGACGGCAAGGAGACCGCCAAGGGCGAAGCGCGCACGGTGAAGGAGAACCGCCAGGCGGACGCCGGCGCTCCGGCGGTCAAGGGCGCCCTCTCCAAGATCGAGGCGGTGCTTTCCACCCATCCGGTTTTCCAGGCGGCGGCGCAGCCCGCGTCCTTAGCGCGCATGGCGATCAACCGCTATGGCGAAGGCATGTCTTACGGCGACCATGTGGACGCGCCTTACATCAATGGCGTGCGGACGGACCTTTCCTTCACCGTCTTCCTGAACGGACCTGAAGATTATGAAGGCGGCGATCTGGTCATCGACAATGCCGGGCATGAGGACGCTATTCGCGGGGCCAAAGGCAGCATGGTCCTTTATCCTTCACGCTCGCTGCACCGCGTGGAACCCGTCACGGCCGGCGCACGCCTCGCCTGCATTGGCTGGGTGAAAAGCCGCATTCGCTCAGCAGAAGACCGCGCGCTCCTCTTTGAACTCGAAGCGGCCCTTGCCGATCTCAAGCAAGCCAGAACGCCGCTCTCCGTCTATAATCGCCTGATGAACATCCGAAACAATCTCCTGCGCCGTTTCGGGGAGTGATGTCGAAATGGCGCCCCGTAAAGCGTCATAGGGTCATAACTGCGCCAAGAGGGCGCGCAAATTTGAGGAGCCTCTTATGAAGGTCATGATCCTCGCGCATGAATCGCCCGGCGATTTCGCCCTGCGCGACAACAAGGAGAAATTCGATTCCTATATGGGCGAATGGTACGCCTATAGCGGAGCGATGAAAGACGCAGGCGTCATGCTTGACGGCGCGGCGCTCGAACCGCCCTCAACGGCGACGGTGGTTTCCGTAAGAAACGGCGTCCGCAAAGTCGACGACGGCCCTTTCCCGGACACCAAGGAACAGCTCGGCGGATTCTTCATCATCGATGCGCCTGATATGGAAACTGCCGTGGAATGGGCGTCGAAATGCCCTGCTGCGAAAACCGGCTTCGTCGACGTGCGCGCCATTCCCGATTACGGCCAGGACGGATAGGAGCGCCCCATGCAATATCTCTTGATGCTCTACGACAATGAAGACGAGTGGGCGGCGATGGAGGAGGAAAAGCGCAACGGCATTCTCGGATCCTATTTCGCTTATACGGATGCGCTGCGTCAAGCCGGCGCCTATGTCGCCGGTGAACCGCTCGAACATTCGCAAGAAGGAAAGCGCGCGCGTCAGGGGCGCGTCGAGGATGGTCCCTTCGCCGACGGCAAGGAGACGCTTGGCGGTTTTTACATGATCGAAGCGCCTGATCTTGACGCAGCGCTCGACTGGGCAGCGCGCTGCCCCTGCGCAAGCTTCGGCTATGTGGAGGTGCGTCCTCTCTGGAACATAAGCGGTTAGCATGAACGAGGCGCGCGCTATTGCGGAAGAAACCGCCCGCGCCTCTTATGGCCGTTTGCTCGCATGGCTCTGCGCGCGCACTGGCGATGTCGCTGCGGCGGAGGACGCCCTCGCAGAGGCGTTTCGGGCGGCGCTTGAACACTGGCCGCAAAGCGGCGTTCCCGCCTCGCCAGAAGCCTGGATCATCACCGCGGCGCGGCGCAAGCTGATTGATCAGGGCCGAAAAGCGAAGACGCGGATAGACGCGGAGCCTGCGCTTGTGCTAGCGGCTGAAGAAGCCGAGGCCAAAGCGAGCGCAGATTCGCCATTTCCCGATGAACGCCTCAAACTCATGTTCATCTGCGCCCATCCCGCCATCGAAGCAAGCGTCCGAACGCCGCTCATGCTGCAAACCGTTTTGGGACTCGACGCGGCGCGCATTGCCTCTGCGTTCCTGACCTCGCCGAAAGCCATGGGGGCCCGGCTGGTTCGCGCCAAACGGAAAATCAAAGCGGCTTCGGTGCCTTTCGCGGAGCCGCCGGTTGAGCAACTGCAGGATCGCATGTCGGCCGTGCTAAACGCTATCTACGCTGCATTTGGCACAGGTTGGAATGAGATCGAAGGTGACGCACAGACGGGTGGCCTCACTCATGAAGCGATTTTCCTGGCGCAACTTGTAACATCGCTGGCGCCTGATCATGCAGAAGCATGGGGGTTGTTGTCCCTGATGCTGCACGCGGAGGCCCGGCGTAAAGCCCGTCATGTGAATGGGGTTTATGTTCCTCTTTCTTCTCAGAACTCCGCCCTGTGGAATACGCGGATGATCGTAACTGCCGAGCAGGTTCTCGCGAAAGCATGGCGTCTGAAACAGATCGGGCGTTTTCAAATCGAAGCTGCAATCCAGTCCGCTCATGCTGCATCGGGACTTCATGGTCGGGACGTCGCGCAGGACATCATTCTTCTTTATGAAAACTTGCTCCGCGTCGCCCATTCTGTGGGAGCCGAAATCGGATATGCCGCGGCGCTCGCCAGCGCCAGCCGATTTCAGGATTCATTGGATGTTCTGGACAATATTGAAAGCGAGCGCATTGAAAGCTACCAGCCCTATTGGGCTGTTCGCGCGCATATATGCAAAGGGCTTAACCGAAAAGCCGAAGCTGACGCCGCTTTTCAGCGCGCTATTGGTCTTGCGGATAATGATGCTACGCGCGCTTTCTTGCTCGCACAAAGTCACTGACCTCCGCCAAAGGCGGAGGTTTGAGACGCTTCGCTTGGACCACTGGAAGTGGTTTTGTTAGGGATAGTTAGTACTTAAGCTGGAACAA